>Ga0210394_10000434_pt1 | contig 89448 bp, 74 predicted proteins | sample IncBWC12MmetaG_FD_160121 | JGI IMG/M metagenome (GOLD analysis project Ga0210394, IMG submission 160121) | Forest soil microbial communities from Barre Woods Harvard Forest LTER site, Petersham, Massachusetts, United States - Inc-BW-C-12-M | ecosystem: Environmental > Terrestrial > Soil >...
AGGAAGCAGCAGCGGAGGGTAGTTTGAAGCCTCCTCCTGCAAGGCGGCTCCGAAGGGCCTCCCTTCATCGATTACACAGTTGCGCAAACAAGTCGTCTGTCGCCGACTTATTTGCTCGTGGCACACTCAGAACGTGAACTTGCAGACGCGAAGGCGCGCATTCGTTAAGTCCCGACACCTGACGTATGCGATACTCGTAGGTCGCCGGAAGGACAGCACTCCTGTATGGGCACACGATGCGGAGCTGCTCCCGCTGCATCGTGAAGAACCATTGAACTGGCGGTTTCAGACTGAAATTGGTATCGACCGTCTCATCGGTCACAGGGAAGGTTAGGTAAAGGGAGAGTTATAGGATTAGCCTTTTCCGTCCACACCAAGGTAGGAAACCGGTCTCTAAGATGGAGGGCCCTATAATAAACGCGAACGATGCTCTCAGCTTTTTCCTTAGCGTCTTCAATATCTTCAGCCCATTGCCGCTCTCTCCACCACTTATTAGCCCTGACGTCATATATGGCCGCCACAGGCCCCACGGCGGTATGAATTGCCATGAGTAGTATATGGTAATCGTTGCCAACTTTGAGTTCGGCGCAAAAGCCTTGCCCGTCCTTCGGGAATACGATGACTGACATACGGGCATATTGTAAATCAGCGGGGTTTCGGTTTGCACCCGCTAATTCCCCAGACGCACGAATAACGCCTGGCCAATCCGAGGACACAAAGTCTGGTTCTATCCTCGGATTGGAGCCGCGGTCGAGAGGCCAACACGACGCGCTGACGAAACCAAAGATCTTACACCTGCGCTCCTCCCGAGCGCTTGACATGGACCTATCATAGAAGTCGCATAATCGGACATAAAGAGAACAATTCGCAAAACTCTCACAGAGATTATTGAGGGGAAGAATGCGACGACAGCAGCAAAGCCAGCCGAGCGGCTTGAGGCTTGCAGGTTACTGTGGAAAGATCTCGCCTTGGCTCAGAAGGGCAAGCCTCGCGGCAGACCGTTCACGAAAAAAGAGAAAGCGCTGAAGTCTACCGCTGAGCGCATCGCAACGCTTGTCGAATATCGGCCTCGCTGACCACTCTGTAGATCCGCTATCTCAAACGCTCAGACTCAATTCCCACGAGTGCATCTCTTCCAACCCGTGGTCTGTGAAAACGAGCGTGTTGCCCATCGTTGCGATCTTCACTCTCTCTCCAGCATTGAAGACGCGACACGCCTTGTCGCTGCCTGAGTCTTGGCAATGTGCATGAATAATCATGCTGGATGAGTGTAGGACGATGTGAGACGGTTGGCCTAGCTCGCGGGGATATTCCACCCTGGGTGTGATGGCCTCCCTCCTCACTTGACTACGAGAATGTCGACTAGGCCGCGTCGCGCTAACGAAAACTAGGTTTCCCCTCGATTTGGGAAATCGTCCGATCTTGGTTCTTCGTTATTCTCGAGCTTTTCCGAGACAAGCGCAGAAGCAAAATGGGTAGTAGAACGAGGACTGCAATTGCTAATGGGAACCCAGAATACGTCTTCCAATACATACTCCCTTTTTTCCTGAGAAGTGGTTGGCTCTGTTGAGAGTCGTGGGCGACTTTTCTTGCACATGCACTACCTCCATTAACAGTGGCTATATTCCTGGAACGGCGCAGTGCTCCCCAACTGCGCCCTGACTTAGGACTTCACGGCATTCTTTCGCGTTAGAAGCGGAACTGCACACCTGCTTGGTAACGGAAGTTGCTCTGGTTGTTGTTGCCCGCAGTGAATGAATTGCCGAAGCGGGTCAACAAGTATTCGAACTGCGCTCGCCGAATGGCGATGTGTTCTCCCAAGGGAATGTCGATGCCTCCACCAATGAGGAAATCGAAGGCATTGTTGCTAGGGGACTTGCTGGCGACGACGCAGCCAAGAACACCACAGCTTTTGTACAGATTCCCATAGAAATTGCTGTGCGCGCCGCCGAACAAGGTCTCGACGAACGGTTCGAAATGGGAAGTGCGGAACTTTATGATCGGACCTACGTTGTAAGTGAACAGATTGCCTTGAACCGATACGGGGCAAGAACCGCTAGGACAGTACGTGGGTTGGTGACGGTAAAGTTGTGCGTGTAACTACCATAGCCCTCAAACTCTGCCTCGAGACCGATGTATTTGCTGAAGTAAAACGCCGCTGAACCGCCGCCGCCATTAAGAGAGAAGGTGGGGATGATGTTGTTGTTTTGCGGATTTGCGTGAACGTAGGAGTAATCGGCTGTGACTTCGAGCTTGTGATCGTCTTGAGCGAACGCCATCTTGGCAAACAGAAGAACAATGCCGATAACAAACACACTTCTAGCTTTCATTAAAAATCTCCTCGGTTATTTAGTTTTTTCTCAGCGTTCTTATTGGCGGAAGTGCTGAGGACCCGGAAGTATTCGGGGTGGGGGGTAGGTCGCTCCCGGGTCCCTTCTTCCAGATTGAGGTATGGTGCACAGGATCTCAGGCCTCGGGAATTGTCAAAATTGACAATCATCTTAAAGAGTTTGTGCGTCGGACGCCACAAGTTCAGGATGTTCTCGCTTGCTTTCCATGCAGGTAACGAGCAGCGCTCGCGAAGAATTGAGCGTCATTTCTTCGCCAAGGAGAAGAAGAGATAAAGCGCCAGCCCCGCCAGACGGTAGCCCTCCCACGAACTCGCCTCAGCAGGAGCAGCCTAAGAAATTGGGGACCTGTCTCTTTTGACAATACCTAAAATACTGCAGCTTGGCGCACCTTTGTGAATGCGGAAATACCTGGTTCAGCGCAGCGTATGGAGCGAACGGCGTGTACTACACCGTTGTGCCGACCCCGTAATGAAAGGCTGTCGGCGGCGTCAGGCCGCGCATGACGCAAGGGTTCCAGATTCGGCCAGTGACATCACAGAAGGCATTAACTAAGGAGTGGAAATTATGTTTAAGAAGATGAGGTCTCCGGTATCAGCAGTCACGACGGTGTCCGTTTTCCTCGTTCTCATAGTTTTCCTGGGGATCGCTCAGGAAAAAACGCAATCCGAAGAGTATCAGGCCCAAGCTATGGGCCAGGGCAATCAACTAGGGCGGACCTTCAATGTAACAGTCCATATAGAGGAGTATTCAAGCCCAGAAGAGCGTCAAGTTCTGGTCGAAGCCTTCAACAAAGCGGGCTCTCAGGGGCTCTATAACGCCCTCAACAAAATGCACGCAAAAGGGCACATCGCTATCACCGGAACCCTAGGCTACGACGTCATCTTCGCTCGCGTATTTCCTACAACAGCGGAAGGAACCAAGATCCGCATCCTCACCAATCGTCCCATCACGTTTGGCGAAGCCTGGACCGATAGCAACTCCATGGACTACAACCTGTCCGCCTTGGAACTCAACATCAGCCCCGAAAAAGGCAAGAGCAGTGGCGTATTGCTCCCTGCCTGCCAATTCAAGATCAACAAGGAGACCAAAGAGCTGGAAATCGATAATTACCAGAATCCCTGGAAGCTTGTTGACGTTCTCGATCGGAGCAAGAAGTAGCGGTGGACGTGGAGCATCACTGATATTTCACAGGGAACAAAGGGCAACAACAGATCAATTTTCGGACTCGACTAAAAAGGAGAAATGACACTATGGGTGGCAAGCGAAATCACGCGCCAGTATGCGCCAACCATGGTTTGTCTATCATTCAAGCGGATCATTCCAGCACAGGATAGTCGAAATCGTGGAGTTGAATATGCACCGATTGAAGAATTTGACTTTCGTTATCCTTGTCCCGAAGTATTTTGGCAGGACTTGGAACTGTCAAAAGTGACAGAGCCTTGTAACGAAATTTTGCGATACCTGATTACGTGGACAATCCCGTGCACTCAAACGCTCTCCTCGGCCCCCGGCATTTTTGACGGGTAGTTGGGCGCAAGTCTGCTGATAAACTGCTCAGGGGCAAAATGGCGGACCCTTACTCATTGATCGGCCAGACCATTTCCCACTACCGGATCGTAGAAGTGATCGGCGGTGGCGGCATGGGCGTGGTCTACAAGGCAGAGGACACTGCGCTGCGTCGCTTTGTCGCCCTGAAGTTTCTCCCCGGTGATTTAGCTAAGGACCCGCAGATGCTCGAACGACTTCGGCGCGAGGCACATGCCGCCTCAGCTCTGAATCACCCGGGCATCTGTACAATCTATGAGATCGGGGAGCACGCCGGAGAGCCATTCATCGTCATGGAGTATTTGGATGGAGCGACTCTGAAATTTCTGATAGCCGCACGTACCTTGGATACGGAACGCATTGTTGACATCGCCATCGATATTGCTGACGCTCTGGACGCTGCCCACTCCGAAGGCATCATTCATCGGGACATCAAGCCGGCAAATCTTTTCGTAACCAGGCGCGGCCACGTCAAAGTTCTTGACTTTGGCTTGGCAAAAGTCTCTTCCTCGCGTAACTCACGGGCTGCCGCAGTCGGAGTGTCCGGCGAAACCACTTTGGGCGTGAACTTCGCTGACCTCACCAGTCCGGGCACCACGCTAGGCACGGTGGCATATATGTCACCAGAGCAAGTACGCGCGAAAGAGCTGGATGCCCGCACGGATCTGTTCTCTTTCGGCGTGGTCCTCTACGAGATGGCTACCGGGATGTTGCCCTTTCGGGGACTGAGTTCCGGGGTCATCACAGAGGCTATCTTGAATCGGACTCCGCCCGCCCCCGCTCGACTTAACCCGGCCGTTCCGCCGAAGCTGGAAGACATTATTAGCACGGCACTAGAAAAGGACATCAATCTGCGTTATCAAAATGCAGCCGACATGCGGGCTGAATTGAAACGTCTCAAGCGGAACAGTGAGGCGGGCCGGGTGTTAGTAGCGACAGAGGAGGCCGAATTCGAATTCGTCGCCGGCGCAAGTTCTATGCCGAGCACACGATTGTCTGGTGGAAGTAAGAAGTCCGGGGTTTTGCCCACTCGGCCCGAAGTGAATGCGCCCACGCGTCGCCGACATTGGCCAGTGGCTCTGGCGAGCGGGCTTGTCGTCGCGGTTGGCATTTTTTCCTATGCCTGGACGCGCCCTTTGCCTGCGCCGAAAGTCGCAAATTACGTCCAGCTCACTCACGACGGTCTGCCGAAGTGGCTGATCGGCACGGATGGTTCTCGGCTGTATCTTGGGCTGCCCAGCTCTGCCAACACGTCGAACGGCAGCATTGTGCAGATGTCCATCGCAGGGGGCGAGCCGGTCCGGATTCCGGCAGCGTCGAATAGCATTATTCCTCTGAACGTCTCGCAAGATGGAGCCGAGCTTCTTGTCAAAGACTTCCAGGGTACCGGGGGGCGGGGGCAGCTTTGGACTCTCCCAGTCCTCGGGGGTTCGCCCCGGCGATTGGGAGCCATTGTCGGGCACGACGCGGCCTGGTCCCCCGACGGGAAGATGCTGGTTTACGGAGAAGGAAACGACTTGTTTCTGGCCAAGAGCGATGGGACGGAATCCCGAAAGCTGGTTTCGTTACCAGGGCAGGCCCTTTTTCCGACATGGTCACACACGGGAAGTAAACTGAGGTTCACGGTCCTAGACGTCAAGACCGCTGCGGATTCACTCTGGGAAGTCTCGGCGAATGGGACGGATCTGCACCCGCTGATTCCCGGACGGCACAATTCTGCAGGCGAATGTTGCGGGAGATGGACGGCGGACGGAAAATTCTTCGTTTTTCAATCGCAGGGACAGATTTGGACACTTGCTGAAGGAGGATCGTTTCTTCGCCGACCCATGGGCAGGCCCGTCCAATTGACGTCCAGCCCGCTCAGTTTGTCCACGCCCCTTCCCAGTAAGGACGGCAAGAAGCTTTTTGTAATGGGCCGGACTTACCGAGGCGAGTTGGAGCGGTGCGAAATAGAGTCCGGTCGATTCACGCCGTTTCTCGCGGGCATCTCTGCCGAAGAGGCCGCGTTTTCCAAAGACGGTCAATGGGTGGCATTCGTCTCCTATCCTGAGGGCATCCTTTGGCGAAGCAGGCCAGATGGGCGAGAGAGAATTCAGCTCAGCTATCCTCCATTGTTCGCAGCGTTACCTAGCTGGTCGCCCGACGGCAAACAGATTGCGCTCTTCGACTACTCAGTGGGCAAACCAGTAAAGATCTACCTGGTTTCCCCCGATGGCGGGAGCCCCGAGCCCTTGCTGCCCGAAGATCCCGAACCGCAATGGGATCCGAATTGGTCGCCGGACGGGGAAAAGATTATCTTCAGTGGTGCGCCGGCCGACACAAATTCAACCATTCGCGTGCTTGATTTGAAAACTCATAGGATTTCTATGCTTCCCGGCTCCCGAGGCCTCTTCGCTGCGCGCTGGTCGCCCGACGGGCGCTACGTTGCAGCGTTGCCATGGGACTCGACTAGTTTGGTGCTCTTCGACTTTCAGACCCAGAAGTGGTCGGAACTCGCGAAAGTGAGATCAGCATTCCTGAACTGGTCAAAGGACGGAAAATACATTTACTTCTTGCGATGGCTCGACAATCCAGCAGTCCTGAAGATTGGAATCGCTGACCACAAGCTGCAGCAGATCGGGGATCTCAAGAACTTTCCGACTACCGGTAGTCTTGGTCCGTGGGTCGGTATCGCTTCGGACAACTCACCGCTTCTGCTCAAAGATACCGGGACCCAGGATGTCTACGCGTTGGATTGGGAAGAACCGTAGATTCGATAGAGAGGAGATTCACACGGATTCTGGCTCTGACTGACGAAATGCTCGACCAAACATTCAGAGAGGCGCTAAGGGTATTACGAGCTGGAGGAGGCTTATTCTGCTCAATACCACACTCAAACATGAACGGCGGTATAAGTGGAGGACTAAGAGAAAGTCTGTTTTTCGGAATCGATCGAGCCGTTAGAACACTCGCGAATGTGCGAGCTGACGAGAGTCAGCCGAGCAAGCTTTTACCGATCCTTTCACAAGCAACAGCCTGTTGCGGAAGAGCTGGAAGTGCGCTCTGCGATCCAGCCGATCGCCATCGAACACCGTCGACGCTATGGGTATCGCCGCATTTCTGCCGAGTTACGACGGCGGGGTATGCAGGTGAATCACAAGCGAGTGATGCGGATCATGGCGGAAGACAACCTGTTGGCGGTGCAGCCGAAGTGCTTCGTGGTAACCACGAATAGCGATCATGAATTCGAGGTGTATTTGAGCCTGGCCAGCCGGATGAAGCTGACAGGGATCAATCAACTGTGGGTAGCGGACATCACCTACATTCGATTGCAGCGGGAGTTCGTCTTCCTGGCGGTGATCCTCGACGCCTTTTCACGGAAAGTAGTGGGATGGCAGTTGGATCACACATTGGGGTTCGGTTGCCGCTCACGGCGCTCGAGCGAGCGATCGCGGAACGGAAACCTGGGCCCGGTTTGGTGCATCATTCGGATCGCGGACTACAGTACGCTGCCGCCGAATACGTGAACGTTCTGCGTCAGCATCAGATACTCCCCAGCATGAGCCGGCCAGCGAATTCCTATGACAATGCCAGCTGCGAAAGCTTTATCAAGACGCTAAAGCGGGAGGAAATCTACGCGAATCGGTACGAAAACCTAGGGCACATGCGAGTGAACATCGAAGAGTTCATCGAGCAGTACTGCAATCGGTTGCGGTTGCATTCGGCGTCGGTCTACCGTTCTCCGGAAGAATTCGAAGGACAGCAGCGAGTCCCGACAGTGATTGAAACCGCCACGAGCGCAACCCTGGTGTTCTTCAGGAGTTGATGGTGGCCAGCGCAAAAATTTCCGCGGCAGGCTTAGTCGGAATCCATGCAGCCACGCTCTACGACTGGCAGCGGAGATTTCCAGAGTTTTCCGAGGGGTTAGAAAAAGCGGATGCGACATGCGAGCGAGTGTGCATCGGAGCTGGGCGCAACCCACGCAACTGAACTGCAAACGCGTGGCTTTTGGAGAGGAAATTCCCCCAACGCTACGGGAAAGTCGACCGGCACGCGGCTGCCTGGATAAATCGGATTCCAAGTGCGGCGTGGGCACTGATGATTGCAATCGCAATCTGCTGCAATTTGTTGATGGGACTTGGAGCGCGTGGGACTAGAGCGAGAACCAAACTACTCTTCGTGCTACCACTGGTCGTTTCGATTTCGTTCGCTCTGATAGCGGACATCGACAGCCCACGCGGAGGCGTCGTTCGCGTTCATCCCCAGAATCTCGAAAGCGTCCGTCAAACTGTAGATGCGCAGCGGCAATCGGATTTTGACCGGTCGTAAAGTCTCAGCGACCACTTGGGGAAGCCGCCTGGCGGCTTCGATCTGCGTGATCTGTTTCTGCTTGACCTCGTGTAGCACTCGCAGCCGGTCCCGTTCTCGCTGGCTCAAGGCGATTCGCTCTTTCCCCTAGGGCCCTCGGCCACCTATGAAAGCGGACATTTCTACTTTGCACAAACCGGACATTCTCACTTTGCAGCGACACCACTTGGGGGAAGCTTGACTCTGTCGGGTGCGGGGCGTAGTGTTTGTTCACCTTAATCCTGCTCCTGCACGCCGGACGCAAATTGTTAAGGGTGTTTCGCGAGAAAAGTGAGGGAAATCACCATGCGTTCAATAGGAATGGCATTGTTACTCGCCATGTGTCTGACTTCAAGTGCGGCATTGGTTGCGCAAACGAAGACATCGACTGAGCCGCCCGCAAAGACTGCCGCGACAACGCAGTCGCCCGAAGAACTGAACACCCGCGAATATATCGCGCTCCTACGAAAGGGTGTGGGCACGGAGAAAGCAAAACTGATGGGAACGGTCATGCAGTTCGACGCGGACGATGCGGCCAAGTTTTGGCCCATTTATCGCGACTATGACGCCGAGCTTAACAAGGTCAACGATCTGCGCGTCGCGAACATTCAAGAATACGCCCGCACTTACAAGGACATGACCGACGAGAAGGCGGACGAGTTGATAAAGAACGCCATGGTCTATCAGAAGCAGCGTGATGAACTGCTGGCTAAGTACTACGAACGCGTGAAGCAGGAGTTGGGAGCGATAACGGCCGCTCGTTTTGTGCAAGTCGAACATCAATTGCTGATGATCGTCGATCTCAAGATTGCTTCATCACTGCCGGTGGTGGGCTCATGAGAGTCAAGAAGGGATTGAGCCCTCGAAACGTGAGAATTCTTGCGGTTGCGCTCCTCCTGACCGGGATTTCGACACTAGGGCTGATACCACCATCATCCGCTCAGGGTTCGAAGAGAGTTACCGTGCAAGCAGGGACGCGAATCTTGGTGCGGATGGTAGATTCAGTGGATTCGAGCAAACAAAAAGCGGGGTATCGATTCAAGGCAACGCTGGAAGCGAATCTACAAGCCTTCGAGGTAACCGTTGCACCGAAAGGAACCACGGTTTATGGAGTCCTCGCGCAGGCATCGTCATCCGGAAAATTTAAGGGCAGTTCGCAGCTGATTCTGGAACTCACGGACATTGTTATCAATGGAACTGCCTATCCGCTCATGACCACTGATTATGAGATCAAGGGGAAGGGCGAGGGCGGCAACACGACCAAGAAGGTGTTGGGCGGTGCTGGATTAGGCGCACTCATTGGCGGCCTGGCTGGTGGAGGCAAAGGAGCAGGGATTGGAGCGCTGGCAGGCGCGGGCGCAGGAACTGTGGTTGCGGCGACAAAGAAGGGCGAGCAGGTCTCCGTACCGAGTGAAAGTCTTCTTGAGTTCCGTCTTGAGCATCCGACCGAGCTACCGATAGCCAAGTAGAGGCAGGGGCAACAACGAGCAGACTCGGTTAAGACATTTTGGCTGTGGAAGATTAGATTCTCTCCACACCACGCTTGGAATCTCCTACGACCGAAGAAAGAAAATTTGCGATTCTAATCGCCGCCACAATCTTGTCCGCCCGGAAACGGGCCGAGTTAGAGCATCTTTGGCGGCAGGCGCTTTAGACGAAGAACTTTTCCCTTTTGTTTTTTCATCGCGACTTCGGTTGAGAACGAACGTGCATCGGGATCAGACCGATTCTACCAATGGGGCAAAAACCCCTTTGGCAGCGGTCCCGTAATTCATTGAATCCACGTGTGCGTCGACGATCACTTCGACTGAGGCAAAATCAGCTAATTTTGCCTCAGTTCGAGGCGATCCTCGCCATGGGATAAGCTCCAAAATCGAGAACCAGAAATTGATAGGGTCGCGGCCCCGCAATTTCACGTGATCCAAGTGGGGCAGACACAAAGCTATCCAATCGCTCTTGAGTGTCGAAACCGATGATTGTGGGCCATTACCGCAAATATGATTCACCGGGGATAAGCAGTCGCCAACGCGAACTACTCGTAACGCAAAGCCACCAGCGGATCGACAGGCGCGCGGAGCGACAACCGCAAGCAAGTCCACCACGCCGGTCGTGTGGCTCGGAGCTATGGCGCCCCGGGCCATACTCACAAAGCGCTTCCCAAGGTGTCGCAAGAGATGCTGGCGGAGATGGTTGGCACAACGCGGTCCCGAGTCAATTTCTTCATGAACAAATTCAGGAAACTGGGCTTCATCCAATACAACGGCGAGATTCAAGTGAACGATTCCCTTCTCAGTATCGTCCTGCACGAATAAGTTGGTTTTCAAGGGTACCGTCAAGTATTGCCGCGACGTTCCTTGTTAGCCGGGACCCAATCATTGATTTTTCGCGGCGCAACGGCAGCGAATCGGTTTTGTGCTAGTTAAACCCGTTCATGGCTTCCGAAACGTATCGACTCCACGCGCATCCATTAATGGCGTGGTGTGCAGAATGAAACATCAATCAATCGTAGTTAGTTGCACACTAAGGCTGCCGCGTTCTTGTCGCCGGCAAATTGCGCGTCAGACTGAAAGCACGTCCTGAAAGCGAGGCGTTTATGCGTCACAGGAAGAGAAATGCCATCGCCTTATTGGTCATTTCAGTGATTCTATTTGCGTTTGAAGCCGGTATCTGGGCAAGGTCCACGATTCACGCTCGCTCAGAAACCGACAAACAGAATATCCTGGGGCATCACCAGCCGAACGAAATTCCGGCCATAGCAGGTGCTTTCCTGCTGATTGCCGCGGCGTTCGTAGCGGCGACACCGCAATCAAGAGATCGGCGACAGCCAAAAAATATATAAGGGCCGCGCGGTACTGCATTTTTGGGGAGAAGTTTTATGACGATCGCTTCAGCAGATGTTTTGAGCGGCCATTTGAAACCGCTTTGTCCCCGCGACAACCATGTAATGAAGTACGAATCTGGCAGTTCCAGGGCTAATTCCGGGGACCGAGCCGCGTACCATTGTGGTTATACAGGATGCAGCGTTCGATATAGCTTAACCGACGGATATTACATGCTCATGGGAAGGCCGGGCCACACATACGCCGTCGATGAGCCTGGCGTAAACACCGTGAAGTGCCCTAGACACAACTACTGGTTGTATCGCAGAGAGAATATCGATGCCGAGCCGGGTGTGCGTTGGTGTTGTGGCGTCGAAGGCTGCGACTATGGGTACGATGCCAACACAAAGGGCGATTGGGTCAGGACCTAGTAAAGGCATTTGCTCAGGTATGGGCCCGCGGTGCACCACGCTCTAAATGCACGCTGGAATAAACAGGAAAAACCACAGAACGGCTGGATCTTTCCGGCCGATAGTAAGTCCGGCCATTTGGATCGGGACACGGCGAAGACCTTTCACAGCAAGGCGCTGGCGACAATAGAGAGTGAGGCAAAAAAGCAGGAGAAGCAGAACCCGGTAAAGGCCTTCCCGCCTTACACGATGAGACACACGGCGCTGACTCGGCTCGCTGAAGCCGGCTGCGATGCTTTTACTCTTGCTAGAATCGCTGGCCATTCCAGCATCACTATTACGCAGCGCTATTGCCACCCCCAAGCTGATGCGATTGAACGCGCATTCTTAAAAATGACTACGGTGCCACTTTTGCCCAAATTGCAAGCCCGACAAAATTAGTTAATTAACCACTCATTGACTTCCACTCCTTGCGGCTTCTAACATCGCAGCGCGGAGCCGTGCTCCCAGCCATGATTGGCCAAACCATCTCGCACTATCGCGTCGTCGAGAAGCTCGGCGGTGGCGGCATGGGTGTGGTTTATAAGGCCGAAGACACGAGACTAGGCCGTTTTGTCGCTCTGAAGTTTCTTCCGGATGAACTCGGTGATGACGCGCAGGCCCTCAACCGTTTCCAGCGAGAAGCGAAGGCCGCTTCCTCTCTCAACCACCCCAACATTTGCACAATCTATGAAATCTGCGAGGTCGACGGGCGAGCCTTCATTGCGATGGAGTTACTCGAAGGCCAAACGCTCCGCCATCGGATTAGCGGCAAGCCGCTCGAGATCGAAACGGTGCTCGATTTGGGCAGTCAGATAGCTGACGCGTTGGATGCGGCACATTCGAAGGGCATCATCCACCGGGATATTAAGCCCGGGAACATCTTCGTGACGGCTCGCGGACAGGCCAAGGTCCTCGACTTCGGCCTCGCGAAATTTGCTTTAAAGCTGGGTAGCGTTTCCGTTTCGAACGCGGCCACTCTTGACGTCGAGGAATACCTCACAAGCCCCGGTTCTACACTCGGCACAGTGGCATATATGTCTCCCGAACAGACGCGAGCGAAAGAACTGGATGAGCGCAGTGATTTGTTCTCTTTCGGCGCAGTGCTATATGAGATGGCAACGGGCGTTCTTGCATTCCGTGGCGAGAGTTCCGCACTCATTTTCAAAGCCATTCTGGATGGGACACCGACGTCAGCCGTGCGGCTCAATCCCGATGTGCCATCAGAGCTGGAACGGATCATCAACAAGGCGCTGGAGAAAGATCGCAACCTGCGCTATCAGAGCGCGGCCGAGATGCGTGCCGACTTGCGGAGGCTGAAGCGTGACACTGAGTCTGCGCAGGCTAGGACAGCAGGCACCACCGCTCCCACAAGGCGCGTGCCACGGGGTGCCGCGGCTGTGACAATTGGAGGTTTTGTCATATTAGCGGCCGGATTATTCTTAGCGATTCCGAAGACCCGCCACCTGGTTATCAAACCAACATTGAAAACGATGAATATAGAGATGGTGGAGGGCCTGCCGCCGCTGAGCCAGGGAAAGTACGTCGCGGTCTTACCATTCCGTGTGATCGGAGATGCCAAAAATATCGGGTACGTGGCGGAAGGAGTGGAGGAGGCGCTTTCGGCGATGCTGTTCCAATTGAAAGAACTGCACGTCGCCTCCTCCAGCGATACACGGAAGGTAGATATGGAAGGCCCATTGCCGCAAATCGCTAAGAAACTTGGCGCAAATCTAATCGTGTCCGGTGTGGTACAAGGCTCTGCGGACCAGCTGCGCATCACCGTGAAACTCGATAATGTTGCGGAAAATAAGGTGCTATGGAACGAGGAGTTTTCCGGCGTGCCGGCCGATTTACTGACCATAGAGGACAAGATCTGCGGAAAGCTGGTGGAAGTGCTCGAAACGAACATATCCGCGGGGGATATTGCCACGGGAGCGACCCGTCCAACGGACAACGTGGATGCATATGACTCATACCTGCGTGGCCGCAACGCGATGCGTGGTGAAATGAATCCAAAAAACATTCAGTCGGCCATCGACTACTACACGACCGCGCTCCATAAGGACCCGAAGTTTGCGTTGGCATACGCGGGGTTGGCAGACGCTAGTTTGCGGATGTATGGAGAGAATAAAGACAGTTTCTGGATAGACAAGGCACTGAATGCGGCAAAAAAGGCACAGGCCTTGAATGACAAATTGCCTGAAGTTCATTTTTCCCTGGGCGGTGCTTATGCTACGACGGGACAAACGGCGCAGGCAATCTCCGAGCTGAAGCGGGCGCAAGAACTTGCCCCCAATTCGGATGAAGGGTATCGCAGGCTGGGCAACGCATATCTGGACGCAGGGCAGAAAGAACAGGCCATTCGCGCGCTGGAAAAAGCTGTCGAACTCAATCCTTATTACTGGGCGAACGTGAACGAACTGGGAAACGCGTATCTGCAAACGGGAGAATACGAGAAGGCCCTTAAGCTCTTTCAACAGGTCACACAGCTTGAGCCACAGAACGCCATCGGTTTTGGAAATCTGGGTGTGGTGTATGTTCAGATGGGACGCTATGAAGAGAGTATCGCGCCCCTGGAAACCGCTTTGAAGCTCGATCCACAGCCGCAAGTGATCTCGAACCTGGGCACTTCCTATTTCTTCCTGCACCGCTACGGGGATTCGGTGAAACAATTCGAGAAGGCCGTGGAACTGAATCCCGGCGACGAAACGATGATGGGCAACCTTGCAGATGGCTACCGCGCGGCCGGGCGAATGGATGACGCTCAGGTGACCTACGACAAAGCCATCGCCCTAGCTTACAAAGCCTTGCGAGTGAACCCCAGGAGTGCTGCAACGATGGGCGATCTGGCGTTGTATTTCGCGAAGAAGGGCGATGTGGGCCAGGCCACGGAGTTTCTGCAGCGCGCGCGAGGGTTGGACCCATCCTCGGTTGATCTGATCTATACTTCGGCCGTGGTCCACACCCTCGGCAATCATCCCGAGCAAGCAATCGCGGACCTAAAGCAGGGTCTACAAAAAGGCTTGACGACGGCCAGCATCGAGTCCGACCCGGAGTTGGATTCCCTGCGGAAACGGGCGGATTACCAGGCGCTGATGAATCACAACACGCCAAAGAAGAAGTGAGATTCAGAGCACGTCAAAAATGTCTAGAGAAAGCCTACAAAGCGAAACCTCAAGACGGCGACAAAAATCGCCGGCTATCGAGGGAACAACTTATTGCGAATCCTGGGCTAACTAGCCTACACTCAGGCCCACAATTTGATCGTCTCACAAAGGAAACAAATTCTATCAATAGACGTTCGAGATATATTCACGGACACAAGAATTTCTTTGCCGCGAATTAGGACTCTTGGAAAAGCGAATGTTCAATACCGGCTGATGAGCCTGATGTAATCCGAGGAGGCAACTTATGTCTCGCCAGTTAAGTCTCAGGACGATTGGCACACGTTGCGTGGTTTTCGCCATCGAACTCGCCGTGTTTGGTATTTTGTTGGCATCCAGCGCGCAGGCTCAGACCAATTGGATAATATCTGTTGATGCGACAGGTTCGGGACGGAAGCCTACGTACCACGTCGCTCCCACGATCGGCGGTTGTCCTTTCCAGTTACACCAAGACCCACAGAATTTACATGTTTGTCCTGGCGACAAAGTGCAGTGGCAGGTGATTAGCACCAAAAAGAAAAGCGAGCTCTATATAGATCAGGTGGACACTATATTCGATCAGAGCGGCGCTTCTCCCAAGGGCTTTCACGCGTCAGACGATCAACCAACAGACAGCGCACAGATCAAGTCCAACTCCAGTCTGGTAGGAGGGCATGAGTACTCCGTATCCGCTGTGGACAAAGATACGAATCGTCTATACGTTGATGATCCCAAAATCATAATTGGGAGGGGCCCAACAGATATACTTGAGGACATTCAGAAACTATGCGGCCAACTAGCCTCCTCCTTCAAGGATGAAGCTAAAGCGAAAGAAGCGAAAAAGACGTGTGAGGACGCAGAACAAAAGCTCAACAAACTCTTGCATGAAAAATAAATGGCACGGTATTTCCCGGAATGCGATTCGTTCTCCACAGCGACATCTGAGGCCGACCCGCTGTCTGTTTGCATGCTTTCTGGCGGTGTGCTCACGGCCTTGCAACACTCCTGATGGTTGTCCTTAGCGAAAGTCCCCGGAACGTCAGTCTCATTTGACTCTGCTACCCTTCCCCGCATCTGCTTATGAGTGTAGCGGAAACTGTAGCGGGTACCCGTTAAGAGGGGGTTGTATGCAGGAGTGCGAGTGCGGCACTAAATCCATGTATGCCAACGCTTCCACTCAAGTGCGAATCAGCACAAAACGGCAGGATAGAACTCTAAATCAACGGGTTGTTGGAGGTTCGAGTCCCCGGTTCACCAAATCCCCGATGAAACAAAGGCTTTGTGAAGACGCGTCCCCAAAGCGCGCATCACGACTCTCAAAAAGTCAGCACTGAGTCAGCAATATTTCGCGGCAATGGATTCAATCTCACTGCGATTTCTCAAGACATAGCATTCCGCTTCGCTGGTGATGTGGCCTTCGCCTCGAACAATACTGCGCCCATGGTGGAGGTGCAGGAGAAACCCGCGACCTCGCCTTTCACGCTGATCGTTCCAGAACTCAGGTCAAGTGATGTTGCCTTCGTGATGCGATAGGTTGCGGGCACGCTCGACGAGGTCCCATAAGCCAACGCTCGCACATAGTCCTCTATGTGACCGACTCTTGAATCAGCCCTGGTTCGACGCGGCTGCATGATCGTGGCGCTAAGTCCCAGTTGATCGCCAAGACCTCAAAAGAAAGAGGGACCGATGATTGCCTTCAAGGTTAGAGACGGGCCATCGAAATTCGCTGCTTGAAGAAATCTACGGCGTGTTGACGCGTTGTGATTTGTGCCAGAACAGTGGGCGCATCCATTCCAAATCGATAGGCAGCGCCAGCCACAAGTGTCTTCTGCAGATCATTAGGAGGCAGTGTGAGAGAGGTCTGTACCGTTGTGCTGCGTGGAGAAGTGATCGTGGGTTTTACCTCGCGAGGGTTGGGGAGGGTAAGGACCTGGCCGACGTTCGGAGCTTGATCGATACGCTTGCTCGGGAGCATGTCCATCTCAGAGATAGGTAACCAATCCCGAAGGGTCGCAAGTATCGATGTGTGATCGTAAGGAACATTAGTGTCAGAGCGGAAGACCGTGCCCGCTTGAATAAAAGGGGAAACCATGACCGTAGGAACGCGAACGCCAAAACGATCGAACTGGAAACCTTCCTTTCCAGGATCGCTGGCAGCATCCGGAATCGCTGCGTCCAGTCGAGGAAGCACATGATCGTAGCAGCCGCCGTGCTCATCATACGTGATGATCAGTAAAATGTTGTTCCAACCGGGTGATTGACTCACGGCTTGCCAAATTTGAAAAAGGAACTGTTCGCCCCTTGAAATGTCGTGCGGTGGATGCTCATCATTTGGATCCAAAAGAAACATCGGCTCAATGAACGAGTACTGGGGAAGCGAGTCGGTAGCGCAGGCTGCTTGGAATGCGCCAAACCCCTTGAAATGGTCATCGAGACTGGGATCCCAAAGTTTGGGGAAGAAGGTTCGTGTGAGGGAAGGGGTCAAGATAGCGTCGCTATAGACCGCCCAACTTATTCCCATCGAATGCAATACATTAAAAATGCTTGAAACATTCCATTCGAATGGGTTTGGAAGATCTCCGTTGTTTACGTTACCGTTCGAAGTCCCAGCGTGCACAAAGCACCGATTCGGCAGAGTCTGGCTTGGGACGGAACAGAACCAGGCATCGGACACTGCGTAATTTTGCGCCAATTGCGAAATAACGGGCACTTGCGACGGGAGGTAGCCTTCCATGAGTTGGTTCGCCATGGAGGACGCGGCGTTTGCGTAATTCACAACAAATCCCTGCATGGGCCATCGCGGACTGGCGCTCGGAGCCTGTGGTCCATAAAGCTGGTAAGTGACATTGTCGAAGGTCTCTTCTGGGTCGGGATTGGGTACGGTGTAATCGCTCGTACCCGGTACGGCAGGAACCTCTAGAGGAGGGTAGCCATCAAAGTACGACGCGTTCGAAGGATTCCAGAACTTTGGATCGAGGCCATCAAATTTCTGTGGGCTGCCGGAAGGAAGGTATAGGCTCGGCTGGTTTCCCTCGGAATAGAGCCAACCGCAGATATTGTCGAATGATCGATTCTCGAACATGACGACCACGATATTTTTTACTTGCGGAAGTATGCTTCCCACGTGAGTCCTCCATTGGGGACAACGCAAAATTGAGCCGAAAGTACGATCTGGCGGCATCATAATGACGTGATCCTGAAGTGTCTAACTTAAGTTTCATGTCGACGCTTGCACCTGGCGATGTAGTCTGCGAGATGAAAGCAAACTGTGATCGCATCGAGATGGCTTTCGGTCAGTCGCATAGTACCATCCACTTTCAGGCCAAGCGCCAGAGGTGGATTGACCAGCACTCCGTGGGCTGTGACATTACACTTGCGGACTCTATTCCCGCCTCAATCTGTTCTTTCTAAAGTCAAATTCGATCCACTGCGCGTGCAACGCTGCTGTCCCCAACTATCCATCGGCTTTGTGGCGGATGACACTAGGCTGGCCTTCCAGCACGAATACATTGAAGCGGATTGCGGTCCTACCAACCTACGGGTTTCCCCGTTTACCAATGGAGATGGTGAGGGCTGAAATGGCGGTACGTGTAGGAGACGTAAAGCATTAAGCCATCGAAACCGGGGTTCCAGTGATGAGGAGCAGTACTTCCATTGGAGAAATGGAATACCCAAAAGCCGGCGCGGACGGCATTGTTCCCTCGGAGGTGAATAAGGGCACCCGGACCAAAGTCGAGAGTCATGTTCACGCGGCGAGTGTAGGGAAGAGGGATATCGTGCGTGAAGGCAAGCAGACCACCATCGACGTCGAAGAAGGGCTGCCAACGCCAAGAGGTGCGAAGCGCAAACTGCAAGCCGACGGAGCCACCGCCGCCGTAGGTGTCGCCGATAGACCAACAGCCGCCGTAGGTGTATGGGCGGCAATTGGGAATGTTTCTGGAATAAATTGCGAGAGGCTTGAGATCCAGATTGCCACCAATGAATAGGTGCGGCGTAGTGAAGAGCCGCGACGTGAGGCGAACGCCCGTGAGGAACAAGTGCTCACCGCTGAGGTATGAAATGATTTGGGGATTGTCAAAGGTTTGAGCGGTGTAGAAGGAAAGTTCCCGGTACCGATGCGGAGAGGACACCGGAGAGACATCAGAGGTCGTGGAACTGGCTGGGGTGTCGACGATTGTTGATTGAGCACGAGTTGTCGAGGATGCAACGAGAGCCAGAAGCGTAAGGAAGAGTGCAGAACGGAAAGTGTGCATCCGGCGTACTCCCTGTGGAACTTGGTGGAAACGACGATGACGAAAAATGCACAGTAAATCTTTCGGGAGCACAATTCAACTGTTTGCTACTTGGGGTAAGGTAGGGGATGAGCGCGAATCGGGCGGACTTGGTTTAAAGTTTGGGACTTTTGCTCCACTTCCGGGCCGGAGTTGGTCAAGCTAAACGCGCTCATGACGGACGACATTGAAGTTTTCATCCTCCGTCGGAGGCTGGGCGTACTCGGGCGAGGGTTCGCTAACTGACTCGATGTTAAGCGGGAGTCGTCAAGTCCCCGGGCTAGGCCCTGAAGCGATTCTTGTTGATCTCTAGTGACCGAATCTTTGATTCCAGTATAGATCGTGCAATCCCGAGCTTGGCCGCTGCGCCTGAAGGTCCGAATACCCGTCCTCGGCATTCTTGCAAAGCTGCTTCGATTATTTGTTTTCCTCAACTGCCACCTTCTGCGAGAGGTAAAGCTTGCCTTCTGGTCAGCGATCACGAGGCTGTTGAAAGAGCCAGCTTTCATCCACTGAGAAATTTGCCGTTTTACATACGATTACAGATCGTTCGATGACGTTCTGTAATTCGCGTATGTTTCCGGGTCAAGGGTATGACTGAAATACTTGCAGTGTCCTCTTCTCGACAGTCGTTATGTGCTTGCCCGCTTTTCGCGCATAGCGATCGATGAAGTATTCGACCATCCGGTGCGTTGGAGAACTACACTCAGCAGAAGTGACGACTGTCGTGCGGAGAAGCGTTAAGGAGTGCGCATGAGATTACTGACAAACCTTGGGAGAGTTTCGCTGTTGGTTCCTTTGGCGTTGCAAGGTTGTGGTGAAAAGGGTCACGTTCGTATTTCTGAGAAGGAAGTTCCGCAAGCACCGCCAGCCGCCACGCTCGACAAAATTGAAGGCAAGTTTAACCCGGAGTTGTTGGCGGAGGCATTGTGACGGCGGTTGTTGGGCTGATCAGAAACCAGTTCGCAAAAAAGCAGCTGAATTTATAATTCTTTGGATTCGTGGCTACGCCACGACACCACGGCGAAGGGTTTACTTCCTATAGCACTTTGGGGACAAGAAGCTTTAGGGAGGTGGGCCGAAGCTGTCGCAAGTCGAAAACGCCGACCGCCCCGCAGTGGTCGCAACGCCTCTCGACTGTCCCTACCGGTAGGCTCTCTTCAACTTTCGCTCCGCGTGTATCAACCGTGTTTCTCACGTCGCGGTAACCGACCATTCCACGGCACTTCTTGCAGCGAGCCGCCCAATACATTTTTTCTTCCATAACACCCCCAGCATGCGGTTGACGCAAGGGCGGCGCGGTCTACGCCTAGCGGTTCGATTGGTTTATCCGTGCGCAAAGGATGCCTACGAACCGTACGTGGAAAAGATGGGGCTGCAAGAATTGTGGTCTGGCGAAGCTAAGGGTAACGTGAAGCAGAGATTGATTCGGTCTCCGTCAACCCCATCGACCGTCAGAATGGAGCGTAGTCTTTAGTTCTGTTGACCACAAGCAATTAAAAGCAAGTGCGTCAGCTATGCCGCTCGGTAAAGTAAGGTGCTCCCGAAGAAATATCGAAGGTTGCTTGCGCGTTAACCACTATTTCAAGCGTCTCCTCTGCGTTAGCTGCGCTCGAAAATTCAGCCCGCGGAATTATTATTCCGTCCCTCAAGGTCAAATGATCCACCTTGCCTTTTTCGAGCCAAGGAAATCGGGAATCAAAGTTCGGAACGGAGAAGTAATCGGAGGAGGATGGATACGATTGACAAACGGCAGAGGCGCAAATCTGGTGCTCCTCAAGTATGTTGCTGATGACCTCTATTGCCATTGGGTGGTGTGCGAGGTCGAATGCATGCCGCTCGCCAATCCTGACAAAATAATTTGGCAAGTCCGGAATATCAGGGAAACACAGTTATACCGTTTGGTTTCAAAGACGCCTATTTCTACGATCAAATTCAATACGCAACGGGGATGGTCCCCGTTCACCTACAGGTTTACGGATGACGTTGCGTGGTTCTTCGCCGCTTTGATCCGTGCTGCTCTCTCAAATAATTGAAGCTCGCGGATTTTGCGCAATGGCTGGAGAAGCCCGGCAAAGTCGGCGCGAGAAATGATCCAGAGGAAAAGAGCACGAGATATAGTTGAAATGCCGTAACGATCCTAGAGGGAAGTGCCGCTCCATCTTTTCGTATCCCATCGCTTGTCCGCTCCAGGTCGTAAAACTCTTTTCTGAACCCACAGAAACTCAAAATCTAATTCCCTAGATTCAATCAGTTGCAGCGCTCATGCAAGCAAGGATGTCGGAGCCTGGGGTGGAAATCCTAGTACCAACTTCCGACTGCCCGACTCGCCAACAGCGTTGGTTCGGGCCGTGCTAACAGATTCCTAACGATCTCCTCAGGACTTTTCAGTGCTGATCCAGCGATAATTTTTTCGTTAACTCAGGGAGTACCCGCCGGCTCCGGGGAGGTTGCCATGTCGACTACGGTGTTTCTGGCAGTTTGCGTTCTCGGCCTCGACTTCATGATTTACGTACTTTTTCAGTGGACCTATGGCGACAAGCGTAGCGCAATTGCGCGTCAGGTAGCCGTTCAGAGAAATGCACTCAAGGAGCAAGTTCGCCGGACCCAGGTCCCGACAAGAGGCCCTCTTCGCGCAGCCGTTCAGCCGGCAGACGCATCTCCAAAGACAAGGCGAGCGGCCTCCAGTCAGGAGGCGACTACTACGAACAACAACTCCCCCGCCAAGGCGCTTTTCCGAATCAGGGGCATGAGCTTCCAACATAGGAGCGCATCATGCTGAAGCATACGAACATCTTCTCGGTTATCGTCGTAATTGTGTTGTTGGTCGCGATCTGGGCCATATCCCTTTAGACGGCAAGCCGCGTCACCGGCCATCTTCGTACCGGGACGCACTTTTCCCGTAAGTCTCAGGTATCCAGAGAGACTTCGTCCCAGTCTTCGTTGCTCAGGAGCCGTTCAAGGGCCCGTCGGCGTTCGTTGATAAGGTATTGAATGGGGTGGCGAGCCTTTGCCAGCCAGTTCCGAGTTTCGCATGACCCAATGAAGTTTGCGGTCACCCTGAGTGGTGCCGCTCAGAGCATGGAATTTGTCCGATTGGGATCGCGAGTCTATGGCGTCTGGATGTTTTGGATGCGTTGCTCGTCCGACGACATCAACGCGACGGCGCGCTTGAAGCTACTTACACAACCGTGGGCGACTGCCATACTCGAATAGTAATCGTTGTAACGGAATCCGCTTTCTCCGCGCCACATTGGGAATACGCTGCACGCGTTCAACCAGTCCTCGCAGACTGGAGTTATATCTAGGTATGTGTCGGCGACAAAGCCCACGACGTCTTCCCAATTGCTCGCGAAGTAGAGCTTTCTTACGGTGTGCGCCGGCTGTTTGCGGACAATGGCAGGAAGAGCTGCATAAAAGATCGCATCTTGGACGATTTCGTAACACGCGCGGTGGTCCTTGTGCCAACTTCCTTTCCAGTGAGTGACGATTGTCGAGGGCTTGCACTGGCGGATCACATCACAGACGGAAAACTTTGCTTCGTCATTTGCAGGAATTTCACCGTCAGGATAGTGAAGAAATAGAGCCTTCGCACCGAGCAACGCGGCGGCTTTTTCCGCCGCTGACTGCTGAGATGCTCCGTACTGTTGAGGTGGGATGGATGGTGAACCTCGCTCGCCCAAGGAAAGGCTCAAAAAGTAGCCTTTGCTTTTGGAAAGAGTGGCAACGGCGACGGGCCCACCCATAGCGAAGAATGCGTCGCCGGGATGCGCGGCGATCACTAATACGTTCGAGAAGTCTCGATCCTGCGAGCCGGAAGTTGTGTTTGATGGACGACCTGGTAACTGGGCGGCGTCGAAGAATCCCCTTCTCGCTGAGAGGGCTACCGCACCGCGACTGGCCATTGTAAGAAAGTCACGCCGTGTTGGAGACATGCTTCGTCCCTCCTTTCACGTTTTGTGAAGAAATATCCGCTTATCTGCGTAAGCACAACGAAATCGTGTAAAAGAGAACACGCCATCTTAGCGGCTGCGGCGCCCGCCCATGCGACCAATTGAAACTGCCAATCGTGCCACCCCTAATAAATTTGCACGCGATCCCAAAGGGCTGGTCACGATTCGGACGCGGCTGGCCGCAATTGGTTGCGCTCGTTCCTTCACGGCTATCCGCAGTGCATCCAGAAACAAATCACTCGCTTTGGCCAGTCCTCCACCGATTATGACAATCTCCGGATCAAACAAACTCACGAGATTTGCCACGCCATAGCCCAACATTCGTCCCGCTTCAAGATAGATGTTGATGGACCTGCGGTCGCCGCGCCTGGCTGCGTCGGCTATGTCTTGTGCATTCATAGCCCTACCCGCACGCGCTATAGCCGGCCCGGCCGCCAGCGACTCCAACTGACCGACGTTTTGTGCTTGCCTTCCATAGGTTTCGGCCACCACCATCCATCCCGCACAGCCAGAAAGTTCATGCGCGCCACGCACCAAGTTGCCGCCGCTCAATATCCCGGCGCCGATTCCCGTTCCTAACATCAATACAATTGCATCGCTCTTTCCTCGTGCCGCGCCGCGCCAGGCCTCGCCGAGCACAGCTGCGTTGCGGTCGCTTTCGACGATGACCGGCAGTCCGAGAGCACGTTTCAGCCGCCCTGCCAACGGCATCCTTCTCCATCCCTTCAAATTCGGAGCCCACACCGTGCCGTCCCTCCGCACCAGGCCCGGCACCGCCACACCTATTCCCGAGATTTTGTTCTTCCCTCCTTTCGCACCGATCAACTCACGGGTGAATTCTACGATCTGATGCACCGGTGCCAAGGAAGAACTCGTGTCCACAGCGAGGATAGTCTGCTTCGACATTTCACCCTTGCTGTCCACGAGCGCGGCTGCAAGCTTGGTACCACCCAAATCGAAGGCGACCACATGGTTGTCTACCATCGCGTTCATTCACCACTCGAAACGCCCGTCTGCCCACACCTGGTCGATAGAATTCTCCAGGCCAAAACGCATGTCGCCGCTGCCCCCGTCAGCGGAACCATCATTCCGTAGCGAACTCCCCACGCTTGCGAAACCTGTCCCACCGCCCACGGGAACGACATTCCTCCGAGCAAGGCGATGCCGAAGATGAGTCCAAATACAGTCCCCGCCAATTTCCGGTAGTTATCGCCCGCGATGGCAAGCGCTGTCGGAAACACACCTGCGTAGGAAAATCCGAGAACCAGCACTCCCAATCCCAACATGATTTCCGAGCGATTCCTTAACAAAAGCGCAGTACCGAAAAGGGCCCCCACAGCGCTAGCCAAGACCAACCGTTCTTTGCTGGCGAATTTTAGCAATTGCGAGACGACGAGTCTGCCGGCCATCAGCGCAGCCCAATAGCCCGCCAGAATGAATGTGGCCGCCCGCGCCGGAACTCCTGCTTCTCCAGCGTAGGTTGAGGTCCAACCCGCGATGCTTGCTTCGTTTCCCGATTGGCAGAACAATAGAAATCCAACAACCAGGACGCCAGGATACCGGGCGACCTGCAGGGCCTCGCGCCAGGAGAAACTCTGCGCCGCAGCCGCGGGTGGAAAACGCAGCGCCAAAAACAGCAAGGCGCACGCGCCAGCAAGACTGGCACAAAAAAATAACTGCCGCGCGATCGAAAAGCGCTCGGCAATGGTTGCCGCCAACAAAGGGATGCACAGAGCACCAATCCCATAAAAAATGCCCAACAAATTCAACATCGGACCGCGCCGCTCATAATACAAATCGGAAATCAACGCGTTGGTCGAGGTGTTTAAGCCCCCGCCGCCACATCCGAGCAGCAACGCCGGTATAGCCGAACTCGCATAGGAATGCGCAAAAGCAAAACTCAGCATTCCGGCAGCCACCAGAGTTGCAGACCCAATCAAAATCAGCTTATTCCCTATAACATCGATCGCAGGTCCTGCCACCAATGTGGCCAAAAAAATTCCCACATACAGCACCAGGAACAGATTGCCCTGTTGCGCCAGATCTATCCGTAACCGCGTTCGCATTTCTGGAAATCCGAACAGCGTGCCGAGTACGGCCATGACAATTCCAAAAACAAAAATTCCGGTCGCCGCGCCTCCGAACAAGATTCCGCGTCGAATCATATGGGTCACGGATCACCTTTTCAAGCGCTGCTCATACTCTTCGTACACACGGTTCATCTGGTCAGTAGGTATACCAACGACATTGGGCGAAACAAACACCGGGGGCGTGTAGCCCTTCGCGCCCAAATTCGCCGCCACTTGCGCAACAAATGACATGGCGATGGTGACGAATGCTATGGTCGATCCGGCGGCCACCGGAGCTTTCCAGCCGTCAATGTTGACCAAGGCGTCCTCAGCAGGCGTGCAATTGTCGATAACCATGTCAGCGACATCGGCCAATTTCTTTCCGGAAGAGTGTGTCGCGGTCCTTTTCCTGTAGTTGTCCATGGATGTGACCGCTACCGTGCTTAATCCGCGTTTCTTTGCTTCGATGAGAACTTCGATCCCGACCGCGTTCAAACCTCCGTGCGAAAAGACCAGCATCACGTCACCCTTGCGGATCGGCTCGTTCTCAAACAACACCTGAGCATATCCCTCTCTTCGCTCCAGCCACAGCAGTCCTTTCGCGCCGCCGCTGCCAATCACATTTGTCCACATCAGCCGCATATCCATCAGCGGCCGGAAACCGGGATAGGATCCGTAACGGGGAAACATATCCTGCACCGGGAGCACGGAATGGCCGCTGCCAAAAATGTGCACCAACCCGCCGTTCGAAATCACGTCGGCCATCATCGCAGATGCTTTTTGTATATTCTCCATCTCTATTTCCCAGATTTTCGCCAACACTCCACTAATCTGCTTTTGATAAACGCGAGCACTCACATCGACCTCCCTTACGATTTTTGCGGTTCAACTCAACATGAATCCAGTAAACCCTCACAGCTTGGGTCGTCAATTCTGCCGAACTGGTGAGGCGTCTATATGTTGTCAACTCATCTCATCTGAAATCCACATCGGCGGTTACCGCGTTTATAAGGTATGTGCATTCCTTCCGAAGTGCGCTGCAAATCGGGCAGCCTCAATCTTTGATATCTCCGGGCATTTCATCGGGAATGTGGAAGGAATTCTGCCGGCAAAGGATTCTCTGGCCTTTGGCCCATGCCGCTCTCCTTTTTATGAGCAGTGCGGATTAGCCGCGCACCAGGGTGGAAAAGCGAGCGCATGCGATGCCAATCCCGTTTCTGACCGGCAGGACCTGAAATAAAATCGTAAGCCGCCGCAATAGTGGCATCAGGAGAAGTTACATCCACCTGGTTTGCCGCAGGGGATGCAGCAGTCGGTGGCGGCACAACGACAGTTCGAGGCGGTGCGTGGTTTTGCCCAAAACTCGCGCTCACAGTCAATACGAAGCACGGTCCAACTAGAGCCATGCGCTGCATTCGCAACATTGTAGTCTTCTTGCAACACGATCTTGCATCCGAGTCAGAGGTTGTAAACATAGAGCATCGTCTTGATCGGTGCCGGCACACGAAGAGGACGGAATGAGATCGAACGCAAGGATTCCTAATACAAGGAAAGGATTGCAATGTCAAATGATTGGGGGCCGCAAGAGGGAAAAGTCTGCCGTAATCCTCGCACAGCCCTTGCATTGCTATCCTACGCTAGCCGTTTTAGGGCGCCTGCAAGTTGATATTCCTCAAAAAGTAGCGAAATATTTGTCATCTTGAACTAGACAGCCGAAACAAAACGATATAAATAGTAACAGTTCGATAGTCGTTTAGCGCTTTTCTCCGCAACTCCAGGAGCATCCCTACCTGGCGAGTGCATGGCTCAACTTGACGGCGCGATGGCTGGAGATGTGAATCTGGCACTCCAGCAGATTGCTGCCGTGACCTCGGGCCGAACGAATATCCGGTCTGAAGAAGAGGAACCGCCGTGAGGAATACCGGATTAATGGTTGATATTGCCGCCATGCAATTGTGGTCCTGGCACCGCCGGTGTGATCAATTTGACGGTGATCTAGCCAACTCGGGCGAAGTCGAATCGAAGGATTAAGGAGGAGATAATTGCGATGCAGCGTAGAGATTTTATAAAAAGTACCGTTACCGTCGCTGCGGCTGCAGAACTTGGAGTGGGTGAGGCGCGGGCGAAGGTACCCGCCCACAACTGGGGAAACTACGACTTCGGCTCTGGTCCCCATGTGGCCGATCGCCTCAATCAGGGTCCCTTCCCTCAATACGCACCCGATGCCGTCATTCCCACTGACGACGTGGTGATGACCACTACTCCTTCGGACGACGTCGTGCCGAACTATGGCAAGGGACTGGTCACCTATATCACAGCAGACAGTGGCACTGAGGAGATCAAGTCAGACAATATTCCTCAGGCGATCGAAGACCTGGTTCGATTTCCCTTGGGCCAGCAGCTTTATATCCGTCCAACCTGGAGAGAAATACAGCCGCGGCCTGGACGCCTAGAGATGCCCGACTATCTGAAGCTCGTCTTTGAATTGGCGAAGAAGAACAACAAGCGGGTCGGATTGCGGGTGCAGATGTGCGCTCCAGACTATACACACGAAGCGGCCCTCCCGGATTTTGTCCTCGACAAAGTGCCGAAAGTTGATCTGGTGCTTAGCGATCAGGAAAGCAGCGCTTCGGCGCAAAGATATTTGCAGAACCCGCATTCCCGGTATCAGCCGCGGTATGACCATCCTTTTTTTCAGCAGGCATTCAAAGAACTGGTTGGCCTATTGGCAGCGGAATTCGATGGCCATCCGCTCATCGAGTTTATCGATACCTTCATGTATGGCTTTTGGGGTGAAGGGCACACCTGGCCGTTTGGCAACAATCCTTTCCCTGATTACCAGACAGCTGAGCGCACCTGGACCAGCATGCTCGAAGTCCAGCTCGAGCACTTTTCGAAGACTCCTCTGCTGACCAATACGCAACCGGACTTTAGCCGGGTTGGTAATTCAGAACTGGTGGACCGCACAGTCCGCAGCAACAATTGGATTCGGAGCGACACCATCTTTATTGAGAACGAGCAGATTGAAGCGCTCAGCAATCGCCCACCCTGGATCGCGGCATTGCTCGAGCAGGGGCTTCCGGGTAAACCTCCCGATCCACGCGTCGCAGACCAAGGGATATCCCCGGCAGAGAACATGATCGCTCATGTCATTGATGTCGGGGCGAATTACTGGTCGCTCTGGAACTTTCACCAGATCAGCGCCAAGAATCTGATGAGTTACTACCAGGCTTATCCGGTAGCGTTCGATCGGGTCAGTCGCCGAATTGGCTATCGGGTGAGGCCGTCTTTCATCTGGAGCTATAAGGACGATGGTTACCTGGGGCTAATTGTCGGCTTCGCAAATGACGGCATCGCGGGTGTGCCGGGCGTATTGAGGGTGACCGTGGAAAGCCCGGACGGAAAGATGCTCAAGAGCGGTTGTCTGGACGCTGGTTACCCGTTACCGGGCAAGATTCGGCAGGCACAGTTCGTGGTTCCGAACGTCACGGATTGGAAAGGATTGAAACTTAGAGCTGAGATTGAGGTAAAGGGAATGCGCTATCCCGTACGGTGGGCTTGTCACCAGACACTGAATGATGACGGCTCGCTCACACTGCGTCCCAACCTCCGTCAGCCGGTCTAGGCTGTGGTTGTTCTGATCCAAGAGGCGCGCGAATTCCCATACATCACGGGAACAATGCGGCGGACGGATTTTGCCACCGCTACCCACGGTGATTTTTGCCCGCATGTTCGCCTACGATAACGTTGGAGTGACATTGGAAGAAGTCTACACCGCAGCTCGGGACTGTCGACAAGCTCCAACGGCCACTGGACTCCAAACTTCGATAGGAATGTCTCGAAGAGAATATACGTTACCAACCGGGGATCTCGCGAGAGGCACCGCCGGCAGCAAACTATCAGTGATTAAATAGGTGTTTTTCCAGCCGCGGAAACGTTCCACCGTTTTTTGTGGCTGCGGCTCCCGGCAGACGTCTAGGACGTCCACGTCGGACCAGTACATGATGTATAAGTATGCGAGCCGTTTGACACATTCCCCAGATCCTGGGCCACAAGCGAAAAATCTCGTCAACGGCTTCTGCGACGTCCCGTCGTCAAGAGCCACGATGATGAGGCCATTCTTATCAACCACTCCCCGCAGATCGTCGCCAGTTTGTCGAAGCGGCAATTGTACCGAACTACTTAATCCGTTGAACTGCAGCGGATCGATCCAATTCTCCAAAATGTTTTTGTGGACATACAGCAACAGCATCGCCACGGACGTCAGCGCCAAAACGCTAGACGTGACCATTTTCGATTCGAACCTCATCAGGAACCGTAGGGTCAGCGCAACCGCCAGGATGGCGATCACGATAAGAAATCCGAACCAGTACGGATGTTCGCTCCAGCGGCTCCAAACCACCAGGCCTCCAACGCTCCGGAATAAAAGCGCCGTTTGCCATACAAGGTACGCCGCCAAAGAACTACCACAAAGCGCGAGCACCAAACGAAATTGGCCGCTTTGCATCAGACTTTCTACCGTCAGAGGGATTAGGAGCGCGATGGCCGGGACCACCGCAAAAATGAAATTATCAATCTTGCTGACTCCGAAGCTGAGCGGCACGAGGTAAGCCAGAACCCAGATGCTCAGCGTGTGTCCTGGCGTGCCGGGTCGACATCGTGTCAAGGCCCAGCCAATCGAAAAATAAGCAAATGGAATTAGTGCTGGGACGAGAATCTGGGGCAAGGAATGTGTAAAGTAGAAGTGCCAGGGCGATGCGTGACCTTCTATATTTCGAAATAAATGAAGCAACTGCGCCTGCTGTTCGTAAACGGACTCAACTGGGTGGTACACCAGCCAGTACAAACTCTGTGGAAGCACGACGATGGCAAACACAACAATGGACTCGAGAGAGGGGATAAGGTCACGGATGCTGCCCGCTAGGATTGCGACTACCACTAGAACTGCGAACGGCGCGAGCGCCAATCCGCCCTTACACAGATAAGCCAAGCCGACGACCAAGCCGAGCCACCGCAAAGTAGTAGTAGATTTGCTTTGAGTCCAGTCCAAGATAAGATAAAGCGCCAGCGAAGCGAAGAACGCGAAGAACAGATCAGGGAACCCACTATAGGTCTTTCCGTGAACGAGTGTGTTCGTGAACGGACTCAGGCTAAAGATAGCTGCGCCAAACAGTCCAATATTGTCGTTAAGAAATTTGGAACCAATAAGATAGATGACCACAACGGTTAGCAACGCAAAAATCGCACCCGAAAGCCGGAACGCCCATAGAGAACCTCCCAAGAGTTTATAGATGGCTGCAGTCGCGTAAAATGGAAGCAATGGCTTGTGAAGCCAAAGGGTATTATTTCCCCAGTCCCGGTAGTCGGTTCCAAGCTCTGATCTGTGTAGTCGGGGTAAACAGCAATGTTCCGCCAGGTTCTTGACCACGTTCACGTGAACTACTTCGTCCCAAGTAGTGATGTTAGGCGTACCCAGGTTCTGCAGGAACAGAACGCAGCTTGTCAGTAGGAGACATGTTAGGGCTATCCAGCTAATGCGTGGTCGGTCAGTCGCCTTGTTAGTACGCAACCCAATCCTCCTTCGAGGCTTGCAAGGGGGAGGGTTGTACCTAGCAACTTCCGCGGGAAAATCTGGTTAATTCTACACCGAAAGCTGTGGATCTTCCACGATGATAAAGCATTTCTGCAGATCAGACGCTCCGCCGCTACCGGCCACCTCAGCAAACAAAAGGCTGAAATTCTTGGAAGACAGAGAGAGTGTCTAAGCTGGCGCTCAAAAACAGCGTGTTTCCTGTGCCGGAAGGGCGGGGCCGCGGGGAAGCGCCTCCCTCAGACGGCGGTCCCTACAAGGAGCTACTCCGGGCCCTGATCGGTGGTGGGGTAGGGCGAAAGATTTGGCATGGCGCTGTTGTCGGGTTCGAGGAGCCAAATCTGGCGGTTGCGAAAATACGCCAGTAGCGTAGCCATCGACACGCCTGGAACCTCGCGGGCCCAGACGATTTTGGAGTGGTCAATGTCAGCGCGGTTATACACCCACTCCTCATGGGCGTTGTGTCGAACCGAATAGCGGACGATGACAAGGTGTTGGCCGGGAGCGGCATCCAATTGCTCTATGATTCGACTCCGTCGCTCCATGTTCAGGAACGACATCGAGTGTGAGTCATGGAAAGGAACAAGAATCACCGCAAATACGACGACAGCTCGAGCAAGCTCGATTCCCACCGCACGCCTGCCGAGCCGCCACTGTCGCAGGTGCCGGATTCCCTGGGTAATTATGGCAAACAGGGTTGCGGTCAGCGGCGCGGCGTAATGAGGATGAAACAACACCACCACCATGAACCCAGCGATACAGATGCCGCTCTGCCAAATCAGCAGCCGCACGCGGCGGTCGCGTAACAACCACGGAACGGTAAGCAGCGGCAAGCACAGCTCGGGCCACAGAAAATAGCCCACCGAGTTTCTCGCGCGATTAACCCAGGCCTCGCGGATTTCTCGGACGCCACTCGGTTGAGCAACAAACTGCCACCATTTGTTGTAGTAGTCATCGAACTGGGCATTTTGGAAGTGGATAGGCGGCCGCATGCTTTGCCCCACGAACTGAGGAATGGTGAAGTGGCTCTCGACGTTGAGGACGTACGGGAACAGGAAACAGTTTCCGGTCCCGCGCCAGTTATAGTAGCCGTCGAACGCTAGGCATAGAGCCCCGACCGCGCACAGAGGAAGCAGCAAGCGGCGCAAGCGCTGCTGCCAATTGTCGGTCGCGCCTCGAAAAAGCCAGTATAGGAGTGCGGCTGCCACAGGAAAGCAGAAAACTAGTCCCTCGAAAGGTCGACTGTTCGCCAGGATGGCTGCGCCCACGCCCAAGATGACGACGTCGTGAGCGTGTCGAAACCGCATGATTCGTGGGAGAGCTCCAATCACTAAGGCTCCGCCAATAGCGGCAACAGCACCACCCCAGTAGCTGTTGATCCAATAGCCAAAAAGCGCAAGTCGAAGCACAACTAGAATTCCGCCGAGTAACGCCCAACGGGCGGGCAACCACCCTTGAAGAGCCCAGAGTATTGCAGCGCACATTGCTGCCGTACTCAGCAGCACACCGATCCACGGATGGCCGAGAATTTGGCCTAGCGCCAGGATTGCGCCTTGTGCAGGAGGGTAGATAGACATGTAGGTGGGTTGCTGATTCACGTGGAAGGTATCGAAGTAGGCCCGCATCGGGTGTGGGGGGTTAGTCAGCCGGCCGTGGGCAAACGTGTCTCCAGCAAGCAGGTAACTTAACTCATCGTGGACTCGCGGGACAGGCACCGGAACCCAGAACAGAAAGATAAGTCTAAGGACAACCGCAGTGAGGGCTACCGACGCGATCGCGAGACGCTTGTGCTCTGCGAATCGGGACCCAAAGCGCTCGACCCTCGTAAACAGCTGGCTTCCGAGCATCGGCATGCAGGCAACGACAATAAGACCGGCCAGGACGGAAAGTCCTGTCCAGACTCCCAAATGCCGGATTTCTCCTAGAGGTCTCACAAACCCTCGTTGACCGCCAAGCACGACGAGTTGTGTGCCGGAAGCTAGCTGAATGATTTAGGCTGGAACTTTTAGCATAGCGCAATGGGTTCCCAGAGGATATGACTCTGGTGATAGGAGACAAGGATAGGGCGTGAAAGTATAGAGACGACCCAGGACGACCCAGGCTAGCGCCCCGGATGCCCGTTGCGTCCAGATTATGGCAAGGCCAGCATGGCCCCATTTTCTAAAGTTGCTATAGGGTAAGGTTTTCTACCGATTGTTTCTGACCAAAGATGGCGCTATGAGGTGGAGTGTTTCGGAGATTCCCAGCACCGGTCTAGGAAAGCTTTCTGTCGATGCTGGCGAGTCTTGCTTACGGCGCCAGCTGTAGTTCTTCCGCGAAAGACGTTCGGGCAATACGCTTTACGACTATGCGAGTTAGGGCTATAGCTCTCTCGGAAAACAACATTGGAATCACAACTAGTTCTGCGTTTTCCTATAATGCTAGCGGTGTGCTTGAAACCAGCGCCAACTTCGAGAACCCAGCGCAGCCCGCGCAACAAGTTGCGGAGCCTTTGCAAATGTCCCCGCGTGCAGGGCCACGGTGAATCGCTAACTTCACCCCTGCGCTGCGGAAGCCAAGACCTACGGCTACCAGATTCCTAGCACAACGAATGTCTACGACCCGCTCTATCCGGAATGGCTATGTACGGTAACGAATCTATCAACGGGATTGGTGACGCCTGGTATCCGACAGGGAGCACCATTCATTGAGAAAACCATTTTACCTCCCACTCTTGATTGTCTTTGCCAGCGCAGCTCACGCGGCTGGCGGACTATGTCCCACGGGAGCGGACTATTACAATGCTGCTGGGACGTCGTTAGTCACCCTCGGGGGTCTTGGCATCACCCACTGCTACTACATCGCGGCAAGTGGTTCTGACTTCAACTCCGGCACAACAGAAACGGCACCTTGGGCGCACCTACCCGGGATGTCAACCTGCACAGCCAATTGTCTCACATTAAAAAACGCAGGTGTTTTAGCCGGAACGGGTTTCATTCTCCGCGGTGGTGACACCTGGAATGGCTCCGATTTGGGCATTTACTGGCCTTGGGGTGGAACATCTACCAACCCCGTTTACATCGGAGTGGACTTGGCATGGTATTCGGGAGGCTCCTGGAGTCGTCCCATCTGGACCTGCGGCGGTGTTGCGTGCATAGCCAATGCGGGGTATTTCTTCCAAACGCCCACGAACAAGTCTTATGACATATTGGACGACATCGAGTTTACAGGATTGGTGGATACTGGAAACACTCCCGTTTATATCGCAATGTATGGAACCTATCAGACCGTCGAGCGAATTTACGTCCACGGATGGAACACCACCCTAACCACGAAAAATTCAGCGTCACAGGCCCTCACTTTTACCGCTGGTTCAAATAATATTGGCGACACGATACGTTACAGCGTATTCGACGGCGCAGACACAGCGAAAAACATGATGTTCGTTACCCACACGGGGACACCAGTTGCTTACGGGAACGTCCTAACCAATGTATACACCGGGTTCGATGGTTGCGGCGACGATTGGCACGACAACCTTTTGGATAACGCGATGGTCGAAGGCGTTGTCACCGGGCATCAGGATGGTCTCTATCACTATACGCAGTGCAACAACCCGAATAGTCTTATCTACAACAATGTCATCCGAAACGCGACCAACCCGTCGACGGCAGGTGCGGTGAAGCTGTGGATAAACGGCAACGGGCCTTGCCCGTTTCCTTCCTGTACGAGCTACATGTTCAACAACATCATTTACGACACCTTTCCGGGCAACACCTTCGATACCGGAGGCCACTTCGCCCAAAATTACGGTACTTGGTACATTTTCAACAACACCATCGAGTGCGGGACGGATTCGGTCGAAGGCCACTGCTCCGAGTTAGGCGATAACGGAAATGTCGAGGCAAGCTCCAGAACGTCGAACACTATTGGCACTGGTTCAAAGACATTTAAGGTTCAATCGGGACTGAGTTTAAGCTTTTTCACTCCCGGCTCGCCGTTTCTTGTTTGGCCGACCGGAAATCCGTCAATCTACATGGCGGGCAGAGTGATCTCCTTTAGTGGATCGATCGGAAAGAACCTTGTCGCCAATATCACTTCTACGAGCGGCAGTGGAGTGTATTCAAGTTGGACGATGGGTGGAACAATGATCCTAATCAGGTCAAACAACCACTATATTTCTACTGGAAGTCTCCACAACAACTGCACGCACTATACCTGCTCGCAAACGAATGATCTCGCGCAGACGCTTTCGCGGGCCAAAGCTCAAGGCTATACTTCAAAGAGCGCTTACGCATTTCAGCCCGCGAGCGCGAGCGGTTCCACGGTTGGAACAGGTACAACGGAATCTTCTCTATGCGCGGCAGTCGGCGCCATTGATGCGAACGCTGGAACGGCCTGTGGAAACGCTACGGGCTATGCGTGCAGTTACAATCCTACAAATCACACGGTTACCTGCCCGGCCCTGATGCCTTTATCCCGTGGCAGCGCCTGGGATAAAGGAGCCTATGAGTACAACGGCACGCCCGCTGTCGCTACACCAAACTTCTCGCCGACAGCGGGAATACCAGCACGCCCACGACGAGGCACTGCACAGTAGTGAACGTCACGGGCACCGGCTATCTCCGGGCCTACGCCACGCGTCAGCACGAAGGAGTGCTTTGTGTACAAAGACTCAGAGACCGGGCCCAAGAAATCGGCCTCACGGCAGGGGTGCAATCCAATCACCGGGTTGGGACAGGCGGGACAAAAGGAGAGAGGCGCTCGTCAACCTCACAAGCGCCTCCTCTACTGCGTCAACGTAAACCGTACCTCACTGGATCACCTCCTTCTCGGCAAGAACGCCGATGTCGACAAGAATGTCGAGTGCTACGAGTATAGCGCGGCATCGGCGAGATGTCAGAACAGGCCTCCGGCAGCGCCACCAATCGGGATTTCGCTGCGAACGATCAACGTGTCGTCATGGTCGCCCGATAGCAAGAAGCTGGCGTTTGTCAGCTATCAACTCCGTCCATGAGAAGCATGCATGTCAAGTATCAGAGTAACCGGTGATGTGCTTCAGAATGCTGCCTCCCATTAGGTCCATGCTTCAGTCGTCCCGTCCGGTGGCGGTCGGTTGAAGCGCGGGCAACGAGCTTGTGTGGAACGATGACCGTCTTGTTTCTCAAGTTTTTTCTCGATTCGATCCGGTCCAGAAGCAATTTTCCAGCTGCCCTTCCAATCTCATCGGGCCCCTGATCGATACTGCTAAGCGGTACGGAGAGCATATCCGCGTAGTTGATGTTGCCAGCGCCGACAACGGCTATATCTTGCGGGACCTTTCGGCCGGCATGCTGCACAGCCTCAATGGCGCCGACCGCGACCGGGTCGTTATAGCAAAACACGCCATCGACTTTGACTCCAGACTCCAACAAGCCGTGCATCGCGGCGTAGCCGCTTTGTTTCTGGAAGCCGGCTTCGACGATATAGTCCTGCAAAATAGGAAATCCATGACAGTCGAGCGCCAAACAGTAGCCATTTAAACGGTCGTTTGCGATTCCGACCTGTGGGCCCCGCAGGTGGACGATATTGCGGCAGCCTTGAGCGATCAGGTGCTCCGTTGCCATCTTGCCAATTCCAACGTGGTCGACGCCAACATAACTTGCTTTCACTTTGGGTACAAGGCGATCGATGAGAACCAAGGGAACTTGGCGCTCACGAATGTCTTTAAAAAAATCAGAATGACCATTGGTTTGTGCGGACGCCAGGATAAGCCCGTCCACCCGCCGGGCGATCATCGCTTGCGCTTCACTGACTTCGATTTCGCAGTCCTCATCAAAATAGGAAATTAAGGCGTGATAACCCCTCGCTCGCGCCGTCTGCGCAACCGATTTTGCGATTTGTGCGAAGAAGGGGTGAGTGAAATCCGGCAACAGGAGACCGATCGTAAAGGTACGGCGGGTCGCCAGGCTGCGGGCGATCAGATTGGGCTGATAGTTCAATTCGCGGCAACGCTGAAGAACCCGCAACTTCGTTTTTTCGCTGATCCTGCCCTGGTTGCGGAGCACCTTGGAGACGGTCACAACGGAGACGTTCAATTCCTCGGCGATGTCCGACATTTTGACGGCCATAGTGGAGGGAGGATAGCACGAATGGCCGTTTTGCCCTTGCTGGCCGGCCAACTGGCGGCGGGGCGAAAACAGGACATTTTTGCACGCCAGCGCCCTTTGAAGGGTCGCTCGGAAGGGCGGAAAGCACTTACTCGGTTGAGAGGTGAAACGATTTAAAAGAAGGCCCAGAAGCATGCGGCCGGCGCCGAAGCAAGAGCGGTCGCTGGGCCTCCGAAGACCGCGCCAAAGCCCTCCTTAGGGTAAACGCTAAACCTCTCTACAAAATCGTTACTTTTTCGCTTGACAGCATCGGAAACCTCGATAGAATCGCCCCGTGTTGTTCGAAGGGGTGGGCCGGATTCCAGGTTTGGATTTCAGGCCAATCATTTGAACGATTGAGAAGTCGCAATCGAGTGGGGTGCTCGATGAGGCTTGTCTCGAAGCTCGCCTTTTTTCAAAAACAGACCGTTCTCAACTCGAAGATGAAATTCGGTAAGGAAGGGGTGTGTATGAGTCATCTTGCGAAAGTGTGCCTTGTCGTGTTGGCAAACCTGGCTTTCGGTCTCGTTGCCTTTGCGCAGTCCGGATCGATCACAGGAACTCTTGTGGACGCCCAAGGAGCTGCGATTGTGGGCGCAAAGGTACAAGCCATTGATCAATTCAAAAACGTGATTATGCGGGATGCAGTTTCCGGAACGGACGGAATTTTCGTCCTTCAGCCGCTGCTTTCTGGCACATACACGATTAAAGTCAACGCAAACCTAATGAAGGAGCTCGTTCGTCCCAATGTGGTTCTGGACCAGAACCAGGTCCTTGGACTGGGAACCTTAACACTCGTGGTGGGAGCCACAACGGAATCCGTTACCGTGGAGGCCACCACGCCGCTCGTGGAAACCGACACGGCCGATCACTCCAGCGGCACCATCACATCGCAACAAGTCTTGGAAACACAAGTGAACGGCCGCGATTTCCAGTCCTTGATGAAGACCCTGCCTGGGGTTGTATCGAACAACGGTTCGGATTTCCAGTTGCAGTTTAATAACACCGACCAGATGCACGTCAACGGCATGCGCGGCAGCGACAACAACGTCTTTCTAGATGGTGCGATTAACACCGACGTCGGCGCCAACGACGGCCAATACACGCAATTGAGCCTGGACGCAGTGGGCGAATTCAAGGTGGAAACAGGAAATTACAACGCCGAGTACGGACGCAATCCCGGGGTCATGATTTCCGTCAACACGAAAAGCGGTGGCCAGCAGTATCACGGCACGCTTTACGAATTCAACCGTGAAGACGGATTTGGGGCTGTGCCGTACGGCCAGACAACGACTGCGTTCTTGCGTTTCAATCAATGGGGAGCCAATATCGGCGGTCCTATCATCCTTCCTAAGGTTTCTCCTCGAAACAACAAGAAGATGTTCTTCTTCTTCAACTACGAAGGATTGCATGGCTTGCGACCGGGAAACTCTCAATTCAACAGCCAGGTAGTTCAGGGGCTCGGTCGCGGTTACTTCGTTCCCAACCCGAATATTCTTAGCGGGGATTTCTCGTCCCAATACACGGGCGGGATCGAGTGCATTACTCCTGACGCGACGCATCCCGGCGGCGCACAAGGCAGCTGTCCGACGGGGCAGGCGCAGAATCCTTTCGGGTATGAAAACGGCCAAATTTTTCACCCTGGAACCTTGACATACACAAATGCCGGGCAGGCCTACCAGGGCGTCCCTTATGCGAACAACCAGATCCCGACGACTCCTACGGCGGCCTGCCCTGCCGGTACCTGCGCTTTCGACAACCAAGCGGCAGCGTGGATCAAATACTGGGAGGGCACGGCGTACGCCCTCGGCAAGGCGGTGCCGTACAACGGGACTGCCACGACAGCGCAAAAATATTTCGTTCCCTACAACGAAACCTATACGCTGTTTAAACGTCAGCTCGTGACCCGCTACGACTGGAATATTAACGCGAAGACGGACTTTTTCTTCCGTTGGGTGGACGACGCGCAGACGGAGAATTATCACAACCTCTTCGACTACGGCGACTACCCGATCCTCCCGGAATATCGCAAAAAGCCGGGATCGAGCTGGTCCTGGAACCTGGTAAACACGATTTCACCGACGATCACCAACGAATTCATTTTCAGCTACAACCACCTGACCCAGGTGGTGGACATCGTGCCGGGGACGCCCGCATCGCTGTATAACTTCCAGGACCTTGGCTTCACCTTCGGGCAGCTCTACCCTTCTTCCAACCTGGATGACCGGGCGCCCGTAATCGATTGCTGCCAAGGCAGCCTCACGGGGCAATCTTTCCACCCCGGCTGGACGAGCGAAGCCAGGACCTTCGACTGGACCGACAACGTAACGAAGATCTATGGCGTACACGCCATCAAATTTGGCGTCTTCTACGATTACAACCAAGCCGGACAGCAGCCCGTTTGGGATGACGCGGTGTACCTCGCATTCAACACTGGCGCCAACAATCCCATGGATTCGAACAACTACCTCGCCAATACGTTGCTTGGCAACTACACGCAAGCGCAGCAAACCAACGGCGTATTCTTTGGCCAGTTCCGTTTCCACCAATTCGAGATGTATGGACAGGACAGTTGGAAGGTGAACCGCCGCCTGACGCTGGATTTTGGTCTGCGATGGGCGTACCTAGGGCCGACTTACACAGTCAAACCGTTCCTGCAAAATTATTTCGAACCTAACCTCTATAACCCCGCGGAGAAGGTGACCCTGAACACCACTCCGGGCAATTACTTCGGCGATATCTGCAGCGTCGCGCTGCAGGCTCTACCGGGAGGTCAGTGCCCGGGAGTAACCAACTTTGGCAATCCCTACAACGGAATCGTTGAAGAAAATCATGGACTGCCCCCGGGCGGTGTGAAGCATCGTTGGAATAACCTCATGCCGCGGTTCGGCTTCGCCTACGACGTCTTTGGGGACGGCAAGACGGCGATTCGCGGTGGAGCGGGCATCTTCTTCGAGCGCATCCGCCAGAACAACAACAGCTTCGACGCCCTTGGCAATCCGCCACTCAGCTACACAGCGACTGTGTTTAACGGCCAGCTGGATAATCTTGGACCACAGGATGTCAACGGTGTGTTGGCGCCCTTCTCGAGCGTGAATGCTTTCGACGAAAAGGGCAACATCCCAACCATCTACGGCTATAGCCTCGGCGTCCAGCGCGAACTACCCTGGAAGTTTGGTCTCGACGTCTCCTACGTTGGAAATACAGGCCGACATTTACTGTATTGGTATAACTTGAACTCTCTGCAAGTGGGTTGCAACGCCCTGTCCGATGGCAGCAATTCCTGCAGTCCGGCGAAACCGTCAACCTTCTATACTCCTTACACCGGCTACAACACCATCAACTGGACTTCTTTCGGTGCAAATAGCAGCTACAACTCCTTGCAAGCTAAGCTGATTCGCCGGTTCGGCAAGGACCTTACTCTCAGCGCCAACTTCGTCTGGAGCAAAACCATGGACTTGGAAGATGCCGACAACGGAAACATCAACGCGACGAACGGCGGCGGCCAGGTTTTGACCGATCCTTACCATCCCTATCGAGATTGGGCTCGCGCAGGGTTTGATCGCGCGCGCACTTTCAATCTCGATTCCATCTATATTTTGCCCAGTCCGGTAAAAGAGGGCCCACTGAAGTACCTGGCCAATGGATGGCAGTGGGGCGCACTATGGAAGTGGTGGAGCGGTACACCTCTGGACGTCACAATGAACGGTGGTTCCGGGCCGTACACCGGTAACGCTGGTAACTTTATCGGTGTAATCCGGCCGGACCTGATTAAGGGCGTGAATCCCTACCTCGGCAGGAACACCAGCACGTGGCTGAATCCGGCCGCTTTTATGGCGCCGGCAATCGGCACGGTGGGAGACATCGGCAGGAACGCCTTCACCGGCCCGGGAATCAACAACTGGGATATGTCCCTGTTCAAGAACTTCGCGTTCAGAGAACACATGAGCCTGCAACTTCGTTGGGAAGTGTACAACGTCTTCAACCACCCACAACCGAACAACGCCATCACTACCTTCGCGGCCACCGGCCCCGGAGGGCCTGCTGACCTGAACGTCGGAGGCCTGCCGCCAGGCTCTGTAAACGGCTTCCGCGATCCGCGTAGCATGCAGATAGGCGCAAAGTTCTACTTCTGAGTCCTCAACCCCCAAAAAGGCCGCGCTTGCAGTCGAGGCAGCACGGCCTTTCTTTTCAGTGCTAGACTCGCAGAGAGAAACTGAACCAAGATGGCTGGCGTGAGAACGTACGCTGCTGGTTATCTCCTCGGTGTCGCGCTCTTCTGTTTTCAAGGCCGGACGGACGAGCAAACCGAGAAGGCATTCGTGCGTGCTTCGGAAGCGCTCCGCTCGGGCGACTATCCGGCGGCTGAAGCTGGCTTCCGAGAGGTGTTGCGCGCGGAACCAAACAACGTGAGCGCTATGGGCAATCTCGGCGTCATCTATTCACGGACGCTGCACTACGCCAAGGCTATTGAGATTTACAAACGGGCCCTTACTGTTAGTCCCCACGAGCGCGGAATCCTGTTGAACCTAGGACTCGCTTATCTGAAGCAGGATGACTATGCGCGCGCCTTGCCGTATTTCCGCACGCTCCACGCCATGAACGCGACGGACGGGCAGTCGGCGACACTTTATGCCACATGTCTCGTGTACAGCGGACAGCCAAACGCGGCGCTTGAAGTATTGAAGCCGCTGGAGGCAGCGAATCCCGACCCGGCTACGCTCTATCTGCTCGGTGTCGCTTATACACGGGCGGGCCAGGCATCCAATGGCGCACAAGCGTTCGCGAAAATGTTGAGCACCGAAGAGACCAAGGCGCAGGCTAATTTTGTGCTCGGGCGCGCCTACTATGATTCGGACCGTTTTGAAGAGGCGGAGCAGTCCTTTAAGGAAGTCCTCGCGGAGAATCCAAACTTTCCCGGGGCACGCCGAGAACTGGGCAAGGTGTATATCAGCATGCGTCGCAATCCGGAGGCGGAAACTCAACTTCAAGCGGCATTGAAAGATGATCCCGACGATGGCGGCGCGCTTTATTTTCTTGGCGCGCTCTATGTGCAGACCGAGCAGTACGACAAAGGTTTGCCATTACTGGAACGTGCCCAGAAATTGACGCCTGATTGTTGGGCGGCTCTTTTTTATATCGGAAAAGCAAAGCTGAAACTGGGCGACGCGAAAACCGCAGTCGCCTATCTGCAGCGGGCCGCGGAACTCAACCCCGACGAGGATTCTTTGTTCTATCTGCTGTCAAAAGGGCTTCGTGTCCTTGGGCGCGACGAGGAGGCAAAGAAAGCCCTGCAGCGGGTCAGCGAACTTCATGCGACGACTCTCGATGCACAGAAACGAGCGCTTCAGGACGCGCACGTCGTCGGGACACGGTGACGCTACGACGATGTTTGCGAGGTACGCTAGACTTACAACGCCCAATGTTAGGGGATCCTGTTGGCTCGTTTTTGCAGCATTCTAGGCTTGCTCATTTGGGCGGCGTTTCTTCTTCCCTGCCGATCCTTCGCGCAAGGAATTAGTCAGGGAGTACCGCCTCCGGCCTCGGCGAAGACAATCAAGTGCAAGGACCGGCCGATTCCACAGTTTGAAGACGTCACAGAAAAAGCGGGGATTCATTTTTCTCACAATTCCTCGCCCGAATCCCGTTACATCCTCGAATCCATGGGCGCTGGCGTTTTGCTGCTGGACTATGATCGCGACGGATGGCTGGACATCTATTTCACCAACGCTCCGACCATCAACGAGGCATTGAAAGGACAGAAGGCGACGGGCGCTCTGTACCACAACAATCATGACGGCACGTTCACCGACGTAACGGAAAAAGCCGGCGTAGGCGCGCCTTGCCACGCTATGGGTGGAGCAGTAGCCGACTACAACAATGACGGGTGGCCGGATATTTATGTCACCTGCTATGGCGGCAACGTGCTCTATCGCAATAATGGGGACGGAACGTTTACGGATGTGACCAAAACGGCGGGCGTGTCGGACGGCCGCTGGTCAACCGGCGCGGGCTTCGGCGACTACGACGGCGACGGTTTCGTCGACCTGATGGTCGCGAACTACGTCGATTTTGATATTCACCATCCCCCGGCGTTCGGCAGCGGCACAACGTGCCGGTTCATGGGCGTCGACGTGCAGTGCGGTCCGCGAGGGTTGAAGGGCTCCGGAGATTCGCTGTTTCACAATAATGGCGACGGCACATTCACGGATGTTTCAAAAAAAGCCGGGGTGGATGATCCGCGCGGCTTTTATGGTCTAGGGCTTCTCTGGTCGGACTTCAATAACACCGGGCGCCCCGATATTTACGTCGCGAATGATTCGACCGCGGCTTTCTTGTATCGCAATGATGGCAAGGGTAAGTTCACAGACATTGGATTGGAATCGGGCACTGCGCTTGGCGAAGACGGGCATGAACAGGCGGGCATGGGCGTGGCGACAGGCGATTACCTTCACACAGGCCGCCCATCGTTGGCGGTGACGGATTTTTCCATGGATAACACCCCGCTCTATCGCAACGATGGCAATTGGGAATTTGAGGATGTCTCCTATTCATCGGGCATCGGTTTGCCTTCCGTGCCGCTTGTGAAGTGGGGCATCGCTTTCGTGGATTTGGACAACGACGGCTGGCTGGACTTATTCACCGTTGCCGGTCACGTCTACCCGCAGGCAGACAATCTCCCTTCCGGTGCGAGATATCGCGAACCCAAGTTGCTCCAGTTCAACTTGGGGAACGGCACGTTCTGCGACGCCAGCGATCAGGCTGGGCCTGCGATTTTGGAACCGCGGGTTTCGCGCGGCTTGGCGGTAGGCGACGTTTTTAACGACGGAAACATGGACCTGGTGGTGGAAGACCTGGTCGGCAGCCCCATGATCCTTCGCAATCACGGGCTTCGCGGTCGTCATTGGGTGAGTTTCGAACTGGCCGGAACGAAGAGCAACCGCATGGCCATCGGAGCGCGATTGAAAATCGTGGCCGGCGGAGTGACGCAGACGGCGGAAATTCAGAGCGGCGGTAGCTATCTTTCCATGAACGACACGCGAGTTCACTTTGGATTGGACAAGGGCACCAAGATCGACAGTGTCGAGATTCACTGGCCGTCGGGAGTAGTGGAAACTTTGAAGAATCTGGAAGCCGACAAATTCTACAGCGTCCTTGAAGGTCAGGGCATCGTGCCCGCGGAAAAGATTCATCCGTCCAGTCCATCGCCAGCGAATTAATTGCCGCCGCTTTGTTTTGCAGCGGTTGGCAGCTTCAGGTTTAAGTCACCTGTTCTCCCCCGAGCAGTGCATAGTCGAGTTCATACTTTTGCATTTTTTGCGGAATCCCACTTGCAGAAGTCTGCGAATGCGGAGAATCGCGAAATGTCCATGCCCATCGCGGCTCTGGGAATCCGTACACCACCACCGCCGCAATCAGTCGAGACATGAAAGGTAAAAATATGTTTTGCGCTGTTCCGCCTTAGCTTCGACAATTCGTCAGTGTGTCATCGCATAGACGACGTAGTTGATTCCGATACGCATTCCGAGAGCCGAAAAACGCTCGGGATATGCCGGGCGATCCGACCATTCCCATGAATCTCCGATGTCGGAATTGTAAGAGATGGCGACCATGATGCGGCCCTTATCATCGTAGATGGCGCGCCAGCGAGCTCCCTTGCCATCGTCGGGCCCCTGCGGATAATCCGGCACTTTGTAGCCACGCCGCAAATGCGCCTGGCCGGGAATCTGATAGCGGTCGTCGAGATCGAACAGCGTGTGAAAGATCGGGTCGTTGTCCGGGATATCGACGATCGGACGATCCGGAAAAACCATCCGCATCCGCTCCACAAACATCTGCCACTCGTACGCTCCATGAAAATCGTCCGCCATTAAGAAACCTCCGCGCAATAGGTAGTCCCGCAACACGTTCGCCTGGTGTTGAGTGATTCCCCACTCGCCCACCTGCACGGCGTAAAGCCATGGCCAATTGTAGACCTCGTCGCCATCATCGAGATTCACGTCCTGTTCGACCGACCGCGCATCGATTCGAGTCAGCCGTCGAACCGCGGCTGCAAAAGCACGATCGGCCGGTGGGCCATCTTGCGTCCACAGTGACATGCCTTGGCGCCAATCGCCATCGAAACGCCCACGATAACCATCATTGGGTCCGGGAGGGTACATGAGCCGAGCGAAAGCCCATTCGCCAGGTCGCTGCCAGTCTGGCGGCAGCGGTGTGGATTCACCATATTCGACGGATGGGTATTCGCGGAAGGGGCGCTGGGCAAGCATGGCTCCGACCAAGCCGAGGCTACAAAAAAACGCCAAGAAAACTTTGACCAGGCCTCGATGGGACCCGTTCATACAATCTTCCATCTCCCGGCACTCGCTTGGAGCCCACGGCTTATCACCCTAATTCTAAGCGAGGCGCCGATCAGAAAACCGTACATAAAGCACAAGATGCGATATCCCACTCTCGAGTTAGCTGTGTATAGTGCGGTTGATCGCGAAAACTGTTGCCTGAGCTTGCCGGGCGTTTGCGGAGTGCTATACCGCCTTAAGCGGGTGGTCGTATGTCAAAGAAGGTTTTGATTCTAAATTGCCAGCCGAAGGATTGTGCCTACTTACTTCGCGCGCAGCACCGCGGCCAGATCCCGCGCCACTTTCCTCGCCCGCTCCAAATCCTGCGGATCAAACGAAATCGCCGACACCCGCTGGTGTCCCCCGCCGCCATACTGCTCGGCAAGCGTCGCCAAATTTTTGTCCGCAGTCGCCTGGTTCCACGGATTCGTGCCCAGTGAGACTTTCGCCCGCATCGGCGAAGCGCTCACGCTGACTGAATACACGCCCTCCGGATGCAGCAGATAGGGAATAAATTTGTTGTATCCCTCCAGATCCAGATCGCTTACATCGAAGAAAATCACGCTGTCCTTCGATTCGCATCGATCCCGCAAAATTTCAATGGACCTGTGGTGCCGCTCCAGCAGCGGCCCAAGATATTTCGCGACAATCGGGAGCTTGACCATCTCCGGAAGCGAACGGTACGCCAATTCCGGCACAATCTGCGCCGGAACGCCGTTGTCCGGCGCCGCCTCAATTACCAGCGCCAACTGTGTCGCCGGCTCAATCAGTTCTGTCGCCGATTGCGCCGTCGGGAATTGCGCTCCATCGATGATATCGCCCCAATGAATCAGATCCGCCATCGGCTTGGTATCGAATCCAAACTTTTCCTTGGTCACCGTGGCGATCAGCATCGTGCAGGATTTGTAATCCGGCTCGTAATACATGTTCTTTCCGGGAAATCTCTTAAAGTACTCCGCGTCCGCCGGCGTCAAAAATGCGCTCTGGTGATGGTCGAACCACCACGTGACCTTCGGCGAATTCGAATACTTGAAATCAACAATAACGTTTTCGTCACCGTCGAACAGCCCATCTTCCCAGGGGTGTTTAGCCTTGTGCGTCATTCCGCTCAGATGGAATTCCGCCTTCCCGTCGAATTTCTCCCTGTAAAATCGGTAGAAAAGCGCCGCGGACGCGGTCCCATCAAAGCATCGATCGTGGAAACACAGTCGAACCTTCGTCATAAACCGAGTTTGTCTGAGCCTCCCACAGAGTGATTCGCCACAAGAAGCAAAGCCAATAAAGATGGACGCGTCTTCGCGGAAAGTCAAGTTGAAACCTTCGATGCGCGAAAACGCCCGCGAATAAACCCTTTCTTTCGTGCGCCCGTGGCGTCCAGGCTACCGCTCGTCCCGACCCTTCTGAGTAGCATCTAATTGGGTGTAACCTCAGGTCGTGATCTGACTCACATGTCTATGCGGGCAGGGTGCACGGACCCAGGAGGCACGCAATTCATGGGCAAATTGGGGGAGCTTACCCAGGCGGACATTACTCCGAAATCCGTCTACTTCAATCGCAGGCAAATCTTACGGGCCATGGGCCTCACGGGCGCCGCCATCGCCGGCGGCAAAGTCTTCTCCCATTTTGCATTTCCACCTGCCACCGTCCAGGCAGGCACAAAACTGAACATCACCCTCAAAAGCCCTTTCAGTACCACCGAAAAAATGAACACCGTCGAGGACGTCACCCACTACAATAATTTCTACGAATTCGGCACCGACAAAAGCGATCCCTCGAAGAACGCCCAGAAATTCCGGACCACTCCCTGGACCGTTTCCGTCGAAGGTGAAGTAAAAAACAAAACGAAGTACAGCATGGACGACGTCCTCAAGCTCGCGCCGCTCGAGGAACGTATCTATCGTCATCGCTGCGTCGAAGGCTGGTCGATCGTCGTTCCGTGGATCGGCTATTCGTTAAGCACGATCCTGAAGCTCGCCGAGCCAACAGAAAAAGCCAAGTTTGTCGCCTTCGAGTCTTACTACGACCCCGGACAAATGCCGTGGGCCGCAAGCTCTGGCATCCAGCTTCCCTATGTTGAAGGCCTGCGCCTAGACGAAGCCATGAATCCGCTCACCCTTCTCTGTGTCGGCATGTACGGCGAATCGCTTCCCAATCAGGACGGCGCTCCGGTTCGCTTGGTGATTCCGTGGAAATACGGTTTCAAAAGCATCAAGTCCATCGTAAAAATCCGCTGCGTCAAAAGCATGCCTTCCACCACTTGGAATATATACGCGCCACAGGAGTATGGCTTCTATTCCAACGTAAATCCCGACGTCGATCATCCCCGCTGGAGCCAAGCCACCGAACGTCGCCTCGGCGAATTCCTCAAGCGCAAAACGCTGATGTTCAACGGCTATGGCGACCAGGTCGCCAGCTTGTACGCCGGCATGGACCTGAAGAAAAATTACTGACGTGCGCGATTCCCTACGTCAGCTCCTCCTGAGCCGCTGGTCAAAAGTACTCGTGTTCATGATTTCCCTCACGCCGCTAGCCTGGCTCATTTGGCGCGCGTACAATGGCAACCTCACCGCAAATCCCGTCGAGTTCATCCAACACTTCACCGGAAACTGGACGCTGCGCTTCCTGCTGATCACGCTCTGCGTCACTCCTCTGCGCAAGCTCCTGAATCTCCCGGACCTCATTCGCTTCCGGCGCATGCTCGGCCTCTTCGCGTTCTTCTACGTCTGCCTGCACTTCCTCACCTATCTCTGGCCGGATCAAAACTTCGATCTCGCCGGCATGTGGAAAGATGTCGCCAAGCGCCCCTTCATCACCGTAGGTTTTCTGGGCTTCGTCCTACTGATTCCCTTGGCACTTACTTCCACCAAAGGCTGGATCCGCCGCCTCGGCGGCAAGCGTTGGCAAGCCCTCCATCGCCTGATCTACGTCACAGCGCTCTGCGGCGTCATCCACTACTACTGGCTGGTCAAATCCGACCACCGCCTCCCACTCCTCTACGGCGCCATCCTCGCCGTCCTCCTCCTCTACCGCCTAGCCACTTCCCTGCTCAAACCGCGCTCCGCCGGAGCCGTCTCCCCCGCCCCCGCCCCCTAATCTTACTCATATCGCAGCGCCACCATGGGATCGACACGCGTGGCCCGGCGCGCGGGAATGTAGCTGGCCAGCAACGCCACAGCGCAAAGAACAAACGATGCAACCGTAAACGTAATCGCGTCGGTGGATTGAACACCGTAAAGCAAGGAAGAAAGAAGGTGCGTGCCCACAAGCGCACCCGCGATTCCAAGCGCCAGTCCGGCAGCCGTCAACCGCGCGCCCTGGACCAGCACTTCCCGCAAGATCTGCCCCTGCGTTGCGCCGAGCGCCATGCGTATACCGATATCGCGCGTGCGCTGCGCTACCACATACGACATGACCCCATAAATCCCCACCGACGACAGGAGAAGCGCGGTGGCCGCAAAAAGCGCCAGCAGAAATATGTCGAAATGCGATCGCTCTAGCGTGCCGGCAATTTTTTGTTGCATTGTCGATAGTTGATAGATCGGCACGCCCGGCGCCACGGAGTCTACGGCGGTTTGCAACGACTCGGCCGGAATCGCGCCAACCTGCGTTCGAACCGTCAAGTCCATGGTGCGGCCGATCCAGTCCCATGAGCTCGGCGGCATTTGCGCGATCGGAACGTAAAACTCTGGCTGCACCTGCCGCTCAAGCCCCCAAGCCCTCACGTCCCCTACCACCCCCACCACCTCGTGCCACGCAGGCTCGTCGCCGCCGTTCGGCCCGGACTCACAACAGGCGAACCTCCTGCCGATGGGGTTCTCGCCTTGCCACAGCGTGCGCGCAAGCGTTTCGTTTATGATGGTGACCAACGCGTGATCCCGGGTATCTTGAGAGGTAAAGTCCCGCCCTGCCTTAAGCGGGATGCGGACCGCGGACAAATAGCTTGGCGAAATAATTTGAATTTGCGCGTTGACAGCGTTGGACGGATCGATCGCCTTGCCCTCGGCGATGACGCCGTTGCTGCTTCCTCCGCCGGCAAGCGGAGCCCGTGAAACCACTGCAGCCGTCTGCACCCCTGGCAAGGCCGCGGCCACCGCGATGATGCGTTCGAACGTCTGCCGCGCGACCATCGGATCACGAAAAGTCGAGTCGGGAATACTGATACGTCCAACAATCAGATTCGACGTATCAAAGCCGGGATCCAGATGAGAAACCAGTAGGCCGCTGCGAATTAGCAGTCCCGCCCCTGCCATCAGAAACAACGCCAGCGCGATTTCGCCGATCACCAGAAGACTCCGCACCCGATCGCGGCTACCGCTCGAAGTTCCTATAGCGGTTTTGAAAGATTGGCTGAGTTGCGTGGATGCGGAGCGCAATGCTGGAGTGAGGCCAAACAAGATGCTGGAGAACAAGGCAACCCCGCAGGCGAACGAGAGCGTGGTGGTGTCAATGCGCGATTGGTCCAGGCGCGGCACCTCAGCGGGCCCATAGGCGACGATCTGCTTCACGCCCCAGTAGGCAAGTAGAACGCCAAAAACCCCGCCCGCGAGACCGAGAACGACGTTCTCGGTCAAAAGCTGTGCCACGATACGCTGCGAGGAAGCACCCAGCGCGGCACGCAGCGCAATTTCCTTTTGCCGCATTCGAGACCGCGCGAGCTGCAAATTAGCAATATTGGCGCAGGCGATTAGCAACAGCAGCCCCACCGCGGCGAGCAGCATTCCCAACGCCAGCCGCTGGTCTCCCAGCAAAACCGTTGTAATTGGTATCACGCGAAGGCCGCGGTCCTTGTCGTCCATCGGGTACTGCTGCTGGAGCCGCAACGCGATCACATTAAGCTCCGACTGCGCCTGCGCGAGCGAGATCTCCGGCTTCAACCGGCCTATGACGTTCAAATAGTGATCGTCATGGTTGCCAAGTTGCCCCGAGGTGAACGCCGCCGGAGTCCACAGATCGGTCCTGCCCAATAGCGGATCGAAGCTGTTCGGCATAATACCCACCACCGTATACCGCAGGCCGTTGATGCGTAGCGTTCGTCCGATGATCTCTCGGTCCGCTCGCAGGTGTGTGCGCCAAAGGCGTTCGCTGAGCATGACCACTTGCGCGCGACCGGGCTGGTCCTCGTCAGCCGAAATGATACGGCCAACAATCGGCGGAACTCCGAACGTTTCGAAATAGTCCGCCGTAACGTACTCCCCTTGCACTCGCTCGGGAGCGTTCTCCGTCGCCAGATTAAAGCTTCCATTGTGGGATGCGCTGAGTTTGGCAAATGAAGCCGCTTGCTTGCGAACGTCGGCGAAGTTTCCAGCCGAGAGATCAGGAAATAGCCCGTGCCACTCTTCCTGGACATAAACGACGCGGGAGGGTTCTTGCATCGCGAGTGGTTTCAACAGAACAGAATTCACCACGCAGAAAATGGCCGTGGTCGCACCGATGCCAAGTCCCATCGTAATTACGGCAACCGCCGTGAAGGCTGGATTCTTCCGCAGCACGCGCAGGCCAAATCGCAAATCTTGCACAAGCCCTTCGATCAGGCTGATGCCCCGCCCGTCGCGGCACGCTTCCTTGGCGCGCTCGATTCCCCCAAACTCCAGCCGCGCACGCCGCATGGCCTCTGTGCGTGGCACTCCGCTACGCACTAAATCCTCGGCGTAAGCGTCAATGTGGAACCGCAGTTCCGCATCCATCTCCTGCTCCATTTCGGAGCGCCGGAGCATCGCTCGCACCCACGACCGAAGATGGTTCCACATGGTCACAGTTCCTCTCGGGCTACGCTGAGCCTCTCTCCTAGATGACCTAGGCATAATAACCGCGGTCTCCTAGATATTCAAGGAGAAGCTTCCTCGCGCGACGGTGGGACCGACATTCAGGGAGGTGGAAGAGGCAAGACTAAGAAAAGTTATGAGGGTGCCCCACTCTTTTCTCTTTTGCGCACCGTGCTTAGGCCCGCGCCGCCCGCATCTGCGCCACGCGTTCCTGAAACTGCCGCGTCAGATGCGGCACAATTCCAAGCTGCCGCTCAATCAGCATCAACTGCGCGCGGTGGTGCATTTCGTGTTCTTTCGTGCCCAGCAACCGCTCGAACCGCGATTTGGACGTCTTTCCGTCCGGCTCGGTTACCCGTTCCGCCAGAAATTCCGGCGTCAAAGTTTCCAGCCAAGCCGCGAACCTCTCCCCCTCCGTCCGCAGCAATTCGACAATTTCCGCCTTCGATCTCGTCTTAGCTTCCTCCGCCTGGAAGCGATCCATAAGCCCAAAGAAATCGAAACCCACCAGCGTGGTGACTCCCGTCTTGTGAATCTCCTCGGTGATGATCGTAGTGGTGGCTACATGCGCAAGCATGCGCCCCACCGGCCGCACCTCCGGCGCGGCCACAAATCCATAGCTCTCCTCGGGAATGTCCTCCGCGATCTGGACAGTATTCTTACGCACTGTTCGAAAAGAATCGGCCAGTTCCTTACCGCCGTAACAGTCTGTCATGGAGCACCTCGTCTGGTAGGTTTACACCCAGTCTTCCGGGCTGTCCACTTCGATGCAGGGTCCGCGACACCGTCACGGCCTATACAACAGGCCCTTGCCGGCCTTAGAAGTCGCGGATGCCCTACATGCTTACCCTGAGCCGCGAAGGGCCGGTGTTGCATGTGGGCTCCTGGGGTCGCCCGTCTAGGGCCCGCTTTCCGAAGTGGGCCGTTTCACCCAGCTCTTGCGCCTACCATAAAATTACGAGCGATTTTGTAGCGGCCGCCGTCTGCTTGCCCTGAGGCACGAAGCGCGGTGGGCGCCTTCTCTCGCGACACACATCACAGTCGTCGCGTAACCCCAATGGTGACGCTCTCAGGCTTCCGCCGACAATCTCGTGCTAGATTCGTCATCCGAAGCCACCGCCAGCCGCGCCTTATCCAAATGTCCCAAATTCCGCCGCAACCGGCTTTTCGCCCTGAAAATGATCGTTTTCACCGCCGGCACCCGCCGATTCAGCGTCTGAGCAATCTCCGAATAGCTCATGCGTTTGTAGTAGCGAAGCACCAGCGGTACTTTGTAATAGTCCGGCAAGCGATTCAGCTCTTCCCTCACGTACCGCTTTGCCTCTTTGCGCAACACCTGCGACAACGGCGACGGCGTCGAACGATCCGGAACCGCGCACAAATCATTTCCCGCAACCACGGAGCATTTCTCGCGCTTCCGCCGCCGCAGTTTATCGATGCAGTGCCGCCCTGCAACCTGGCACACCCACGGACGGAACGGATGCTCGGAATCTTTCTTATCCAGCACCAGGTGCAGCTTCAAAAAAACCTCTGCCGCGGCATCCTCCGCGTCCTCCGGCCTGCGAAAGAAGCGTCGACAGACCTGCAAAACATGCTGATAGTGAGCGGTATAAATGGCGCTCAAAACCTCCGGACAAGTTTGCAGCGCGTGGTCAAAACTCGCGCCAAAACCCACTCCTTCGAAAAACATCGAGCTCGATTGAGGTGCCATAACTTGAGTCGCCATAACTGCTCCTTTGCCGATGAATTTAGGCACACGCTCAGTTACGGATCCGAGGGAGGCAACCCCTGGACCCAGTGTGCCGTTGTTTAACTATCCGGAACTGTCTCCTCCCCGGACGGCGTCCTTCGGCCGCGACGCCGATTCCGGCCGCCGGTGAGAGACGAAAAATCCTTGCTGCTTGAGCTCGCGCGTGTCGGCTCTGTCTTGGCCGCAACGCGGCGGCGAACAACCAAGAGTGTCAAGTCGTCGCGCGGCGAGCACGAGTCAGCAAAATCCAGAACGGTGCCCAGCAGCGAAAAGAGCGCCTTATTTGCGCTGACGCCGATCACAGCCCTGGCCGCTGCCGCCAACCGTTCCACTTCAAATTCGTCGTCTTGTGCATTTCTGCACTCGGTCACGCCGTCGGAGTACGCAACCAGCGCGTCCCCCGCGTTTAGAACGACTCTTCCTGTGCAGTACGGCGCGTTCTTCAAAGCGCCGAGGATCGGTCCGCCTTCCTTCAGGTGCTCCGTCCTTTTGTTGTCTCTCAGCAGAAGCGGCGCCGGTAGCCCAGCGTTGCAGTACACCAATTCGCTCCTGACCGGATCGATCCGCGCAAAAAACAGTGCCGTCAGCGGCGGCGCACCTTCGTCGTGGCACAGCTCGCGGTTCACTTCGGCGACAACGTAAGCCGGGTCCGAATGCGTCCGCGCTGAGCGCTGAATCAGCGCCATCAAGTGCGCCTGCCAAATTCCCGCAGTCAACCCTTTTCCAGCGATGTCCCCAAGGGCCAACCCCAGCTCGGTGCCCAGCTCCATCACCTTGAAAAAATCACCCGAAAGATGCCGCACCGGAAAAATCTCTCCCGCAATTTCAAACTCGCCCCAACTCAGTTCGCGAGGCGCGCAAAGCCTGCGCTGAATCTGCGCCGCTTCGAAAATTGCTTGCTGCAGTTTCAATTGTTCCCCGCGCAGCGCCGAGAGTTCTTCCCGAAGCGATTGCATCTCTTCCGCGCGATCGCACGGAACGGACGCGGCAGCCCATGCGCTCGCGGCGGCTTCCAGCAACGGATTCCGCAGCACGGTTTGTTTCATCTCCAGTATTCTTTCGGCGAAACCCATCATGATCGTTTCATCCCACGAACTTGTATCCAACTCCATGTACCGTCAAAAAATAGCGAGGCTCATCCGGCACCGGCTCAAGCTTCTGCCGGATCCGCACAATGTGTGCATCCACCGTCCGCGTCGTCGGAAAATTCTCGTATCCCCAGACCTCATCAAGAAGCCGGTCGCGGCTGAGCGTCTCCCCCGAATGGCAAAGAAAATGCTTCAACAACTGAAACTCTTTCCCCGAAAACTCCACGCGCTGTCCCCCGCGCGTTACCTGATAGCTACGCAGATTCACTTCCACGTCGCCGAACGTGTAGCGATCCTGCTCCTTCGGCAACGTTTGCGCCCGCCGCAGAACCGCTTTGACCCTCGCCAGAAGTTCGCGAATCGAAAACGGCTTGGTCACGTAATCGTCGGCCCCAAGCTCCAACCCCACGACCTTGTCCACCTCTTGCCCTCGCGCTGTCAGCATAATGATCGGAATCGACGGCCTCTTCGCCTTCAATTGCTTGCAAACATCCAGCCCGCTCATTCGCGGCATCATCACGTCCAGTACAACCAGGTCCGGAGAATCCTTCAGCGCTCGTTCCAACCCTTCCACGCCGTCGCCCGCCGTAATCACCTGAAATCCCTCATACTCAAAATTGTCGCGAAGGCCCGAAACCATGTTCGGTTCATCCTCCACGATCAAAATCTTCGTCGCACTCATGACCTCTCCCTCATACCTAGCCGCTGACGGCAATTCACACTCTGTAATCCTCACGCCGTTGCCATGCCAGTCCGCGCCGAATGTTCGAGCGGCAGCGCAATCGTAAACTTGCTGCCTGTCTCCGGCGCGCTTTCCACTTTCACGTCTCCTCCGTGCGCGCGAACAATGTGCCGCACCAGCGACAAACCCAATCCCGAACCTTTCACGTTGTGCACCAGCGGATCGCCGCAACGGTAAAACTTCTCAAAAATCTTCTCCTGCTCCGCAGGTGGAATGCCGATTCCGTGATCGCTCACTTCCAGTTTCACGCTGCCACTCGCCCGGTACAGGCTCACGCCGATATATTTCTTGTCCTTCGAGTACTTCAAAGCATTGTTCACGAGGTTGAGCAGCGAACGCGCAATCGCTTCGCGGTCTACATTCACCGGCGGAATATCCTTGGCGATGTTTTCCTCGAACGTAAATCCGTTCTGTTCGATCTGAAAGCGATAGGTGTCCAGCGTCGAGCGCACCAACTCAGAAAGATCAGTTTCCTTAAACTCGTATTCCTTCCTGCCCGCCTCGATCCGCGAAAAATCCAAAATATTATTGATGAGCGACGACAGCCGTTCGCTCTCCTCGCGAATAATCCGGAAATATTCCTGGTACTTTTCCTTCGAGTTCAACCGTCCGAGTTCCAAAGTCTCCGCATAAAGCCGAATCAACGCCAGCGGCGTGCGCAATTCGTGCGAAACGTTCGCCACGAAATCCGACTTCAGTCGCGCCAGATTCATCTCCCGCGAAATATTCCGGTACGTCAGAAAAATTCCCCCAATCATCAGCAACGAAAGCGCACCAAGAGCTGCATAGTTGTATCGCAAGAACTTCGCGCCCATATCCGCGATTGTCGTTCCCGTATATTTAATCGACCACACCAGACCCTGTTCGTCGGAGGGGTACTCCACCTCTGGCTTGCCGCCATCCCAATTCGCCGAAGTCACCCAAGGCGTGGCATCGTGGCTTGAATGGATCATAATTGCCGGCGGGTTTGCGTCATTCTTCAACCCGTTGCTCTTGCCGCTCAACACATCCTTGATGATCGATGGGAAAAAGTTGCTTTGCAGATAATCAACGTCAAAGGCGACGATGCCGACCGCCGCTTCCTCCTTACCGGCTCCTGGCGCTACGAAGTAGGCCTCATTAACATAGATATGCCGGTTGTGTCGGACCATCCAGCTGCCATAAAACCCGGTGTAGTAGCCGCCCTTCTCGGCCATCATTCGAAGGCCCTCCGCCATCGAAGGAGCCTCCACGGGCAGCCAGCTTGCTACGTTATTGATCGACTCTTGTGAGCGTTCCCAGAAATCCTCATCGTTTTCGCGATTCGGCTGGATAACGCTTACCATCACGTGGCAGTTCTTGTCGTAGACGATGGCATAGGCCAATTCCGGATGCTCACGTAGAATGCGATCAAGCCCTGCTTTAATTTTCATATCGCCGCTATTGACGTTTGGAAACTCCTTCCGCACCGGATCGACAAGCTCGTTTACCCTCATCCAAGTCTTCTTCTCCGCGATCGTCAAGACGTGCTGAAAATCCCGCTGGATGGTCGCCTCAATCGCCTTATTGCGCTGCAGGTGCTTAAGATTAAAAATGCTGAACGCCATCAGCGCCGCGGCAGGCAACACGATGGCCAGCTCCAGTTTCAGGAGCATCTTGGTGCGATCCGTCAATCGCCACTTCATCGCCATTCTTTAAGCCTTTTCGACCGTTTCACGCCCTGCAGCCTTTCGAGACTATAAAGGTACCGCGGACCGAATGTGTCAAGCCGTCGCAAACGATTGTAAAAAGTTGTAAACCCGGCATGAAGAGCCGAAATGGGTGGTTTTTGCAGCTTACCTGCAATGATTTGATTCTAAGGCATTTGCTGGCCAGGCCTGGTTTTTGCGCAGGCCACCATTTTGTGGCGTAAGACTAACCAGCGATGCCCGCCTACGGCTGGCTCGACCGCACCTGCTTGCCCCCTCACGCACATCTGCAGCAAAATGCCTACGCCGCTGCATAATTCCTAATGGAGTCATCTCTGATGACCGAGCGCAGTCTCCATGACGTCCTGAATTTATACAACCCCGTCAATCCCCTTGAAAAAGCCTCCACCATCCCCGCGCCATGGTATTTCGACACCCGCATCGCGCAACTCGAACGCGAAACTGTCTTCGCCGGTAACTGGCAAGTCGTGGGCCGGCTCGATCAGGTGAAACAACCCGGACAATTCTTCACTATCGACGTCAACAACGATCCACTCCTGATCGTCCGTAGCGAAAGCGGCCAACTCCGCGCCTTTTATAACGTCTGCCGTCATCACGCCGCCGTCGTCGAACCGCAACCATCCGGCTGCGCAAGGCAGTTCCGCTGCCCCTACCACGGGTGGACTTATGGCGATGACGGCACTCTGAAAGGCATGGTCGAATTCGAAGGCGTCTGCAATTTCGAACGCAAGGACAACGGCCTCGTGCCGGTCCGCATCGATACTTGGGAAAATTTCGTCTTTGTGAATCTGGACGGCAAAGCCGCGCCGCTCGCCGATTTTCTCGCAAAGGTTCCCCCGCTCGTCGCCCCACTGAAGCTATCGGAAAAACTCCACTACTTCGATCGGCGCATCTACAGCCTGAATTGCAACTGGAAAGTCTACGTGGACAATTACCTCGACGGCGGCTACCACGTCCCCCACGCCCACAAAGGCCTGAGCAGCGTCGTCGAGTACACAAAATATACGATCGACAATTTCGAGCGCGCCTGCCTGCAGTCCAGCCCGCTCGACGCTTCAAGCGCCGCCGATTCCGCCATCGGCGCCACCCGTCAGGGCCACGCCTTCTATCTTTGGATCTATCCCAACTTCATGATCAACGCCTACGCCGGCGTCATGGACACCAACCTGGTCCTGCCCCTCGGTGTCGATAAATGCGCAGTCATCTTCGACTATTATTTCGCAGACATCAGCCCAACCGCTGCGCAGCAGCGCCGCGACAGCATCGCGGTCAGCGAAAAAGTCCAGGACGAAGACATGGCCATCTGCGATTCCGTGCAGCGCGGCCTCGCCTCGCGCGCCTACCTCGCCGGCCGCCTCTCCGTCCGCCGCGAAGCCGGCGAACACCTCTTCCATCGCCTCCTCCACCGCGACCTCACCTGCGCCCTGGGCCACTCCCCCGCCGCCGACTAAACCGCGCCCCTTGCGTCCCTTTGTACCGGACGCCGTCTGCTTGCCCCGAAGTGTATGCGGGAAGGCGGGCGCCTTCCTGAAAGTCTGACAGCATGGAACTCTTATACTTCTTCGTTACTTATATTACCATATAATTAACAGTGATCCTCACTCAAAAATGATCGTCTTATTCCCATAAAGCAATATTCGATTCTCGATATGCCATCGCACCGCACGTGAAAGCACCACCTTCTCCACATCTCTTCCCTTCTCGACCATATCCTCCAGTGAATCGCGATGCGAAATCCTCACCACTCCCTGCTCAATAATCGGGCCATCATCGAGAACTTCCGTCACATAATGCGCCGTAGCTCCGGTCAACTTCACTCCGCGATTGTGCGCTTGCTGGCGTGGCTTCGCCCCCACAAACGCCGGCAAAAACGAGTGATGGATATTAATGATCGGCTGCGGGTACTGGGCGATGAATTCGGACGAAAGCACCTGCATGTACCGCGCCAGCACCACTAGATCGATCTTGTTTTCATGCAGCAATTCCAATTGCCGCGCTTCCGCCTGTGCCTTGTTTTCCTTCGTTACCGGAATCAGTTCGAACGGCACCCGATAAAAATCAGCATGGCACTTGGTATCCGGATGATTGCTGATAATCAACGGAAAATCGCATTCCAACTCGCCATTCCGCTGCCGGTAAAGCAAATCCACCAAACAGTGGTCATACTTAGAAACAAAAATCGCCACCCGCGGCCGGTAATTCCCCAAGCGGAGGCACCAGTTCATACCGAGTTTGTGCGCAATGGGTCCAAAGGCTCCATCGAAGTCATTCAAATTCAGCCGAAATCCATCCAGAGCCCACTCCACGCGCGCCAGGTAATATCGCTCATCCCCAGCTTGATGTTGCTCGAAGCAGAGTATGTTGCCGTCATAGCGATAGATGAACTCTGCAATCGTGGCGTCCAGACCCTTGCGGTCCGGGCATTGCACCAGCAAAATCGCGCTATTTCTCATGGAAACTCCCGCGTCCCTACCTCGAGGTTCATCTGCCCGAATGCTCGCCCACGCAGCGCCGCGCCTCTCGCCCTGAGACTCGAAGGGTAGGCCGGCAATTTGGATTTCCGTGTACTCCAGGGAGCCTGCCTGCGCCGTTCGCCTGCGTGGGGCCGCCTTTCGAGGTGGGCCAGCACTCCCGCGTGCCGCGCACCTCTGGGCCGATGTCGCGGGATTTCACTTGAAAAAGAAAAAAGCGGCAGGAAGATCCGCCGCCTTGTTTGCATTCCGGACCCTTAGAGCTTTTCGAAGAAGTGCACGACCTTCTTGCTGCCTTCTTCCGTGTAATACACAGTTACTTTGCCCGTCTTGTCTGTCGCCTTGCCGATGCCTTTGGCAGCGTCCGCGGTGTCATGACCTGCAACGTCAAACGTATGTTCCGTGCCATCGGCGGCCTTCACCACCACGGTCTTTCCGTCTTTGCCAACCTTGGTCACTGTTCCGTCTACATACTTCAAGCCGTCCTTGCCGACCTTGTCGACTTCCGTGGCGGTCTTCTCCCCGCCCTTCTCCGAATAATGCACCACAACTTCGGACCCTTCCGATAGTCCCTTAAATGAATCCTTCGCTCCTGCCGCGGTCTTATCCGCTCCCCACACGGCCGTCTTGTCCACAAAGTGCACGGTATGTTCCGTCCCGTCCTTGGTCTTCACGACCATCGTCTTTGAGCCGGAATCCAGTTTGGTGATCGTGCCATGAACGGCACTGACCAGGTCGTCCGCGGCGCACACGCTGAACACCAGCAACGCGGCCACCGCCATAAATCGCAGGAAATTCTTCATCGGAAACAGCCTCCCTCTTTCTTCACCAAAGATTAATGACCAACGTGCCGAAAAGGTTAGCGCAAGCCTGCAGCAAATCCTAGCGAAAACCAAACGTGCCAAAGGTAGTGGCGGGCCTTCCGACCCGCAGCCCGCCAAGTTTACTTAATTTCCCGCAGCAATCCGCTGCTCACGTCGTACACAAAGCCCCGAACCGCCACTTTCTCCGGAACCCACGGGTGGCTCCGTAGCTTCTGCAATTGGTGCCGCACATTCTCCTCGATGTTTTGAAACGCATAGAAGAACGCCGGAGCAATCGCCGCCGTTCCGGTCCGATTCTGTATCCGAGTGCGTAGATCTTGTTCCGTCGTATGCGTCAAACCGCAATCCGTGTGATTAATAACCATGAACTCCTCGGTTCCCAACAGGTAGTGCGAAATCAGCAGTGACCGCAGCGAATCGTCCGTAACGATTCCGCCGGCGTTGCGAATAATATGCGCGTCCGCCGCCATCAGCCCCAGGGTTACAATCGAAAGCCGCGTGTCCATGCACGTCAACACCGCAAGCTTCCGCTCCGGCCGTGGCGTAAGTTTCCGCAACTCATGCGTCCGTGCATAGATTTCATTCGCAGCAATCACTTCATCGATGACACTCATAGCCACCACAGTTTAACGTAGCTCCTCGATCGCGCGAAACCACGGCAAATCGCGTCGGATAGTTGAGCGCTCATTCTGACGAAAAATCTACAGAAACGGGTTGGTGACCTGCAAGGACCCGAAACGCTGAGCATTTTGGAGGTCCTCGCTAAACAAAACGTCACATTCTCCTTCAATCGCAGAGGCTACGATCAGCGCATCGTACCAAGACAGCTTGAATCTGGTGGCGATCCGCAGCGCTTCCCCATACCGCCCAAGCGACGAATGGACGGCAAGCAGCGGTCGAAAAGTTGTGGCCGTGTACTGCTCGGCGTCAGCGATCATCATGGGGAGTACAAAACGTCGCAAGGCAACGTTGAAAAACTCCTGAACAACCAGGTAACTGGTTATTCCGTTGCCAGTCTGTATAGCCTGCCGGATCAATTGCACAGCGCGCTTGGCCTTTTTCGGTGCGGTCGCATCGAAGGAGTAGACAAAAATGTTTGTGTCTAGGAACACCTTACCGCTCATTCATCTCGTCTCGATTGAAGTGCTTTCCTGAATTTACGTGTTTCAACCTCGCCATGAGCGCGTCATATTCCTGAGTACTGCCGTTCCGAGAAGTAAATTGCTCCAACCACTCACGAAAGAGAGTGTTTAGGGTCTTATGCTGCGATTTGGCAAGCAGCCGTGCTTGCTCTATCAAGGCCTCATCGGCGCTTAGCGTGATGTTCTTCATAGCAACTTAGTTGTTCGTGCAAAGCGCACGAATTTCTCCACCTCCATGCCACTCACTGCAACATGTTACGGCACTTGTACCTTGCACAGCAGCGCCGCCAACCGATGCTCCTCGGCCACCATAGTCGAAGGCCCGGAAATTCTCCCGGCAGACATTCTCTACAAGCTTTCCATCGCGATCGTGCAGCACACGCGCACCAGCACCATCTCGACGTCGACTTTGATTGTGTCCTTTTGGTCGTGAGCCGTCTTTGGCGTGGAAGCAGTGAAATCTTTCTTCTCTGCAGTAGACGGCGCTGTAGCGTTGGCCGAAGTCAGCAAACGCCCCGAAGACACCAGGGCCGCCGCAAGCCTCAGCCGGGAAAAGCCAACCTTGAAAACGCATGCTCGTCCTTATGTTGCAGCCGCGCCCAACTCAACGAAACCGCGCTTAGGAAAGCCCGCCTTCCCTGGCCAGCTTGAACGCCTCGATCGCCGCTCCCCTCGCCCCGGCCGTATCTCCATTCGGAATCACATGCATCGGAATCCCCGCTTGTTCTTCTCGTTGATTCGGCATCCCCGCGCGAATCTCGCTGATGAACCACTGCTGAAACGCCGGGCTCGCCTCAATCGCCCCTCCGCCAACGATTAGCGCATCCGGATCAAACGTGTTCACCATCTCGTCGAAGAACAATCCCAACGCATGCGCCTGCACCCGGAAAACTTCCTTCGACAACACGTCCCCCGCGTCCGCCATCCCGCGCACGAGCTTGGCCGCCTGGTGCACGTCGTGCTCCGCCAGCTCATGTCCCGGATGGCGCAGCAAAAGATACGGCAGGATATTCCTCTCAATCGCCGTCAACGAACACAGCGATTCCAGGTCTCCTAGGCGTCCGCAATTGCAAAGCGGATGAATCCCCTCTATTCCCACAATGCTTTGATACGGAATCAGTACATGTCCTAATTCCCCGCCGAAACCGTTTTTGCCCTTCACTACGTTCCCATCGAGAATAATTCCGCCGCCATTCCCGGTGCCGATGATGATCGAAATAGAAGTCTCGTGGCTGTTTGCGCCGAAGATAGCGTAATGTCCCCAGAGCGCGGCGGCATTAGCGTCATTCAAATAGCACACCGGCTTCCCAAGTTTGCGCGCCAGCCCTTCCCGAATGTCAAATCCCGCCCAGTTCGCATGAACAAAGTTGGTCGAGCCGCGTGCGCTGAGCCGCCCTCCTGCGCTCGCGGGACCAGGCGTATCGAGCCCAACCGCGACCACATCAACCAGATCCACGCCGGCGCGCTCGACAGCAACCTTCAGCCCATCCGCAATCTGCTGCAGGCAAATCTCCGGTCCCTGCCTCGCGAGTGCGGGATGCTCGCAAAGGCCTTCAATCAAAAACCGCTCATCCTGATCCAATAATGTGTAGTTGACGGCAGTCCCGCCCAGGTCCACTCCAGCCACAACGGTCACGCGAATTCTCCTCTAACCTTGGTTGCGTTCTCGGCACAGCCTAGCAGAATCTCACGTATCCGACTGCCAAAATCATGCCCGCGTTCTCCTTAGGGGAGCGACATTGCTGCACCCAAGTCCGTAAGATCGAATGATCTCGCGTCCTTGATTGTCCGCTGTCGACCAATCTCTAGAGCGAGCTCCCGCCGGCCCTCGTTCGAGCGGAAGGCTATCCGCATATCACGAAACTGGGGCATAATTTCCCCACCAAAAACGGCTTGACAGGAGCTCTTGTGAAAACCAAAAGCCTTCCTCGCCTACTCACCAGCTTTTTTGTTTTTCTCTCGCTTTTTCCTGCGATGGTTGCCGCGCAAATGAGGCCCGCCGCTGGCGATACAGGCTGGCCTACCTACAGCAACGAACCCGGAGGTACGCGCTATTCTCCCGCAAAACAGATCAACAAAGACAATGTCACCCAGCTCAAACTCGCCTGGACATTTCGAACCGGCGCGCTGCCTCACGACGAGGACCTCGATCACAAATACGCCTTCGAAACCACCCCCATTCTCATCGATGACACTCTGTTCCTGAGCACGCCCTACGATCATGTGATCGCACTGAACGCCTCGACCGGTGCAAAACTCTGGGAATACGATCCAAAACTCGAACTTCCCTACGGCGCCTCCGAAGTCACCTCCCGCGGCGTTTCGGCCTGGCGTGATCCTTCCGCAAAATCCGATCAATCCTGCCCGTTGCGGATTTTCATCGGAACTCTGGATGCACGCCTGATCGCCCTCGACGGCGCAACAGGAAAGCCCTGTTCGGATTTCGGTACCAATGGCGAGATCGACCTCACAAACGAAGTCAGACTCCGCGACCCCGGCGATTACGAAGTCACGTCGGCTCCCGCCATCTACAAAGACTTGGTCATCACCGGCTCATCGATAGGTGACAATCGCGCCGTGACCGTCGAGCGCGGAATAGTCCGTGCCTACGACGTTCGCACCGGCAGAATACGTTGGACTTGGGATCCCATCGCTCCATGGGCGTATCAAACCGATCCGCGCACCGGCGCCGCTAACGCCTGGTCCACTCTCTCGGTCGATCCGGAGCACGGCCTTGTCTTCATTCCCACCGGCAGCGCAAGCCCGGACTACTACGGCGGTATCCGCAAGGGCGACAACAAATGGGCCAACTCCGTTGTTGCGCTCAAAGCCGCTAGCGGCGAATTCGTCTGGGGCTTTCAGGTCATTCATCACGATCTTTGGGATTACGACGTGGCCTCCCAACCTGCCTTGTTCTCTTGGAAGGACGGAATTCCGGCGATTGCCATCACCACAAAAACGGGTCGCGTATTCGTGTTGAACCGACTCACCGGCAAACCGCTCCTGCCCGTTGACGAAGAAGCCGTCCCGAAAAGCGATATTCCTGGCGAAGAATCCTGGCCCACGCAACCCAATTCGCACATCGCGTTGGTGCCGGAAAAAATTTCGCCCGAAGACGCCTGGGGCAAAGACCCGCTAGAGCGTCAATGGTGCGAAGAAAAAATGAAAGCCGCGAGAAGCGGCGTCATTTTCACTCCGCCGAGCCTCGAAGGCACGCTCGTGTTCCCCAGCAATGTCGGCGGCACGAACTGGGGCAGCTCAGCCTACGACCCGCAGCGCCATCTACTCTTCGCCGACACCAATCGCTTGATCATGCTCGCCAAGCTCATCCCCCGCGAAAAATTTCAGGATGCGCGCGCGAACGCCACCGATTCCGACCGCTTGCACGGTGAATTTGCGCGCCAGACCGGCGCGCCCTTTGGCATGTATCGCACAGCCTTGCTTGCCCCGAGCGGTCTCCCCTGCAACCCTCCACCCTGGGGCACCGTCGCCGCCGTTGATCTTTTCACCGGCAAAGTAGCTTGGAATGTCCCCTTGGGAAGTTTCATCCCAGGGAGAAACACTGGAACCATCACTCTCGGCGGGCCCATGGCAACTGCGGGCGGATTGGTTTTCACTGCGGCGACAATGGACAATTTCCTCCGCGCTTTCGACTCCGATTCTGGCCAGGAACTCTGGAAGTACCAACTCGCCGCCGGCGGCCAGGCCACGCCCATGACCTACACCCTTAACGGCAAGCAGTACCTGGTCATCGCCGCAGGCGGTCACGGCAAACTCGGCACCAAGCAAGGCGACTACGTCCTGGCCTTCTCTCTCCCGTGACAATAATTGGTTTTCATCCTCGCCTTCACCCTCTCATCGTGGCATCTTGGAGTGAAGCGAAAAATCTGCTTTCTCTCCCGGCTCTCCCTCTCTCCCGTCCCTTCATTGACCCTCGCTCCCCGCTCCCCTATAATTTTTATGCAGGTTATGCCGCAATAGCCCGCCGGATAACCACCGGGTGACTCCAGAAATTTCCGCAAACCGTGCGGGATAAAGACTGCAACTCGTGTATATCACGTGATTGTTGCCGCCATCCGGTTTTACGGTTTTGCGGAAAAATGTGCTTGGCAGCGGGGGTCGGAGCTGCAGCTTGCCCCGAGCCTCGATGGGCTCTGACAAGAAGGTATTTTTTCTCGGCGGGCTTCAGCCCCTGAGGAATCGGCTTTTCAGAAAATTGAATGATCTTGGATTCTGCAAAAGGGAGAACTTGAAATGGCGGAAGCAACATGCCGGAGAGAATTGGACCTGGAAATTCCGGCGGAGGAAGTGTCGAAAGCCACGGAAAAAGTGGCCAAGGATTTTGCGAAGGTCGCTCGCGTCCCCGGTTTCCGGCCGGGAAAGGCGCCCGTCTCCCTGATCAAGCGCCGCTTCGCCAGCGACATCAAGGGTGAAGTCCTGCAAACTCTCGTTCCGGAGCACGTCGAAAAAGCCGTCGCCGAACAGAAACTCACTCCGGTTTCGCAGCCGCAGGTCGACAAGCTCGAATACAACGAAGGCCAGCCTCTCAAATTCCGCGCCTCCTTTGAAGTCCTGCCGGAATTCTCGCTTGGCGATTACAAAAATCTCGAAATCGAAATGCCCGAAATGGCCATCACCGATGAAAGTGTCGCCAACACCCTCGCCGAAATGCAACAGCGCGCCGCAGCCTTCGCGCCCGTTGAAGGCCGCGCTGTTCAGAACGACGACTACGTGCAGGTCAAGCTGCTCGGTACCCCCGAAGGCGGCGGCGAGCCTCTCCGTGCCGACAACGTCCTCTGCCACGTCGGCGCCGAAGAAACCATGGAGCCCTTCAACGAAAACCTTCGCGGCGCAAACGTCGGCGACCACAAGGCCTTCGATGTCGATTATCCAACTGACTACCCCGATGCCAAGCTCGCCGGCAAGAAATTCCATTACAGCGTCGACGTTCTCGGCATAAAAACCAAGAAGCTGCCCGAAATTAACGACGAATTCGCCAAGGATGTCAGCGACGCCGCCTCTCTCGACGAACTCAAGAAAAAAGTCCGCGAAGGCCTCGAGCACGAGCGCGACCACCGCCAGAAGGAACTCCAGCGCGAGAAAATCATCGCCGAGCTTGTCAAGCTCCACGACTTCCCCGTCCCGGAATCCCTGGTCGACCACCAAATGGACGTCCGCCTGGAACGCGTCGTCCGCTCCCTCGCGCAGCAGGGCGTCGATCCTCGCGCCGTCAACGTCGACTGGGTTAGCCTCCGCAAACGTCAGGAAGAGCGCGCCAAGGATGATGTAAAAGCCGAACTGGTCATCGACCGCATCGCCACCGAGGAAAAAATCGATGTCACCGAAGAAGAGCTCCAGCAGGAACTAGCCCACGTGGCCAGCCATAGTGGCGAATCCGCCGAAGCAATTCGCGCCCGTTTGACAAAGCAAGGGGCCCTCGATAGGATGAAAGCTAAGCTGCGCAGTGATAAGACTGTGGATTGGCTGGCGCAGAATGCCCGGGTCAAGACCGTCGCGGCAAGCGCCCAGTGAATCCAGCCTCTGCGGTACAGGCAAACTCTCTCACATGAAAAACTTCGACGATCCGCAATATCGCGCCACCACTCTAGTACCCATGGTTGTGGAGCAAACCAGCCGGGGCGAGCGCGCCTACGATATCTATTCGCGTCTCCTGAAAGAACACATCGTCTTTATCGGCACTCCCATTGACGACCACGTCGCCAATCTCGCCACCGCGCAGATGCTTTTCCTCCAGGCCGAAGACCCCGAGAAGGACATTCAGCTCTACATTAATTCTCCGGGCGGCTCCATCACCGCCGGTTTCGCTATTTACGACACCATGCAATTCGTAAAGCCCGACGTGGTCACTACTTGCGTTGGCCAGGCAGCCTCCATCGCCGCCGTTCTCCTCGTCGGCGGAGCGCCCAAGAAGCGCTTCTCCCTTCCGAACTCCCGCATTCTGATCCACCAGCCCTGGATGAGCGGCCTCGGCGGCCAAGCCACGGACATCGACCTCCACGCCAAGGAGATTTTGCGCATGCGCTCGACCATCAACAAGATTTTGTCCAAACATACCGGTCAGCCCGTTGAGCGCATCGAAAGAGATGTCGAGCGCGACTACATCATGAACCCGGATCAAGCCAAGGAATACGGCATGATCGATGAGATTATCTTTAAGCACCGGTAGCATGGTCAGGCTTCGATTTGTGCCGTTGCCCTTAGACGGGTCATTCCGAGTGGAGTCTGCGAAGTGAGGAACCTACTTTTGCTTCTGGACCGAACACGCGCTCTAGGCAAGAGCTGTGTGACTTCAGGTGATTGCCCTGAATCTGAGTTTCCACAGCGAGTTCCCGATTGACGGCAGCATCGCGATATTCTGTATCGCTAAGGAAAATTTCGGCCTACAATGAACTATCTCGGCTTCAGGTACTTACCTTGAGGAGAGGCCTGTTCAAACGTGAAAAAATATAGCCCAGACGAACCGCTTCGATGCTCCTTCTGTCACAAAACCCAGGAGCAGGTGGAAAAGCTGATCAGTTCGCCTTCCGACTACCCCCGCGCATACATCTGCAACGAATGCGTGGGCGTTTGCCAGACCATCTTGGAGGACGAAAAGCGCGAGCAGGCCGCTGCTCCGGCCCGGCGCCTCCCTCGTCCGCCCGAAATCAAACAATTCCTCGATAGCTATGTCATTGGACAGGATCGCTCCAAGAAAAAACTCGCCGTCGCTGTCTACAATCACTATAAGCGCATATTCCTCAACAAACAGCCGGGCGAAGTCGAGTTGAGCAAGTCCAACATTCTCCTGATCGGCCCCACTGGTACCGGCAAAACCCTCCTGGCTCAAACGCTTTCCCGCATGCTGGACGTTCCCTTCGCCATCGTCGACGCCACCACGCTAACCGAAGCCGGCTACGTCGGCGAAGACGTCGAAAACATCATCCTCAAGCTCCTGCAAGCCGCCGACGGCGATGTCCAGAAGACCCAACAAGGCATCATCTATATTGACGAAATCGATAAGATCGCCAAGAAGGACGAGAACCCCTCGATCACCCGCGACGTCAGTGGCGAAGGTGTGCAGCAAGCACTCCTGAAGATCCTCGAAGGCACTACCGCCAACGTTCCTCCTCAGGGCGGCCGCAAGCACCCGCACCAGGAATTTACCCCGGTGGACACCACCAACATCTTATTTATCTGCGGCGGAGCGTTCGTCGGCTTGGAGCGAATCATTGAGCGCCGGGTCGGCCGCCGCTCGCTCGGCTTCCACACCGACTCCGCGCCAACCACCGCTCAGCGCCGCAACACCGATTTGCTCGAGCAGGTACAGCCGACTGACCTGATCAAGTATGGGCTCATCCCCGAATTTGTCGGCCGCCTGCCCGTCGCCGGCGTCATGAGCGACCTCGACAAGTCCGCTCTCATGAAAATCCTCACCGAGCCGAAGAACGCCCTCCTCAAGCAGTACCAGCGGCTCTTTGAGTTCGAAAATGTCCGTCTTCGCTTCACCGACGACGCTCTCGAAACCGTGGCGGAGTTGGCACTTCAGCGCAAAGTTGGCGCGCGCGGCTTGCGTATGATCCTCGAAGACCTCATGCTGGAGTTGATGTATCACTTACCGATGCAGAAGAGAGTGCGCGATTTCGTGGTCACTGCCGACATGGTTCGCGGCCGCGAGATCAATTGGACTTTGCTCGAAAAGGTCGGATGACGGCCACCTCGAGCATTCGGAGTTTCAGGGGCCCGCATGTTCAATCGTGAAAAACAGGAGTTGAAGCGCGTACCGATGATGCCGGTGCGCGATATGGTCATCTTTCCGCAGCAGATGACGCCGTTCATCGTCGGCCGCGAAGCCAGCGTACGCGCGCTCGAAGAAGCTCTTGCCGGCGACAAGAAAATCTTCCTGTCCACGCAGCATGACGCCTCCATCGACGACCCCAAGCCCGAAGAAATCTACGCCGTCGGCACGCTGGCTAACATCGTCCAAAGCGTAAAGCTTCCCGATGGCAACATTAAAGTTCTGGTCGAAGGCGTCGAGCGCGCACGTGCTCTTTCGATCAGTACCGAAGAAGGTTTCTTCCGCGCCAATCTTCGCCTCCTCAACGCGCGTATTGAGGTCACGCCTCAAGTCGAACAACTCGTCCAGAAAATCACCAATCTTTACGAGCAGTTCATCAAGCTCTCCCAGAGCCTGAATTACGACACCATGATCGCCGCCGCCCGGGTCGACGATCCCGCTCGCCTCTCGGACACCATCGCCGCCAATCTCCAGCTTCCCGTGGACGAAAAACAGGATTTGCTCGAAACCGCCGATCCCCTCGAGCGCCTCAACCGCGTCGCCGACATCCTCGAAATCGAGCTTGAAAAGCTCAACGTCGATCGCAACATCAATACTCGCGTGAAACGCCAGATGGAGCGCGCCCAGAAAGAGTATTACCTCAACGAAAAGCTTAAGGCCATCCAGAAAGAACTGGGCCGCGGCGAGAAAAACGAAGTCGAGGAACTCAAGAAAAAGATCGATTCCGCCGGCATGCCCAAGGACGTGCATGAAAAGGCCATCGCCGAACTGAAGCGCCTCGAACTCATGCCCCCGATGTCCGCGGAGTCCACCGTCAGCCGCAATTACGTGGACTGGCTCATCGCCGTGCCTTGGAAAAAGCGCTCCAAGGAAATCCGCGACATCAAGGCCGCTGAAGAAATCCTCAACAACGAGCACTACGGCCTGGAGAAAGTCAAAGAGCGCATCCTTGAATTCCTTGCCGTCCGCCAGCTAGTCAAGAATCCCAAGGGCTCCATCCTCTGCTTCGTAGGCCCTCCGGGCGTCGGCAAAACCTCGCTCGCCATGTCCATCGGCCACGCCACTGGCAGAAAATTCGTCCGTGTTTCCCTCGGCGGGGTGCGCGACGAAGCCGAAATTCGCGGCCACCGCCGCACCTACATCGGCGCTCTGCCCGGCCAGATCATCCAGATGATGAAGAAAGCCGGGACGGTTAATCCGATCTTCGTTCTCGACGAAGTCGACAAAATGTCTACTGACTTCCGCGGCGACCCGTCCGCCGCCCTCATGGAAGTCCTCGATCCCGAGTTGAATCACGCCTTCACCGATCACTATCTCGATGTTGAATACGATCTTTCTAAAGTCATGTTCGTCTGCACCGCCAATGTCTTGCACACCATCCCACAGCCATTGCAGGACCGTATGGAAATACTTCGCCTTCCCGGTTATACCGAGCAGGAAAAGCTCGAAATCGCCAAGCGCTTCCTGGTTAAGCGCGCCCGCGAAGCCACCGGCCTCACCGGGAAAAATCTCAGCTTCACCGACGACGGTCTGCTGCACATGATCCGGCATTACACTCACGAAGCCGGTGTCCGTAACCTTGAGCGGGAAATCCAGAACATCGCCCGCAAGATGGCTCGTCGCGTGGTCACCGATGGCCCTGAAACCACGATCGAGATCAAGACCGACAACATTAAGGAGTATCTGGGCGTTCTGAAATTCCGCGAAATGTGGCTCGAAAAGCAAAATGAAATCGGCCTCGCCACCGGCCTCGCCTGGACTGAAGTCGGCGGCTCCGTTCTCGCAGTGGAAGCTACCATTATGGAAGGCAAAGGCCGCCTCACCCCCACCGGCAAACTCGGCGAAGTCATGCAGGAATCCGCCCAAGCCGCCATGAGCTACGTTCGCTCGCGCACCGAACAATTCGGCCTGCAAAAGGATTTCTACCGCACCCTCGATATTCACGTGCACGTACCCGAAGGCGCCATCCCCAAGGATGGCCCGTCCGCCGGTATCACCATCTGCACCTCGATCGTGAGCGCGCTCACTCGCAATGCCATCCGCTGCGACGTCGCCATGACCGGCGAAATCACCCTGCGCGGCAAAGTTCTTCCCATCGGTGGCGTCAAGGAGAAGCTTCTGGCCGCCCACCGAATGGGCTTGCGTACTATCATCCTTCCGAAGGATAATGAGAAAGACCTTACGGAAGTTCCCCAGGAGATACTCTCCAGCCTCAAGATGCACTTCGTGGAAACCATGGATGAAGTGTTGCAGATTGCGCTGGAGCGGCCGATTGTGCCTCTTGAACATACTGGGGTTGCGCCTGCTGTGGCCGAGCCGTATAGCGGCGCCGATAAAGACACGAGTTTGACCAACTAGGCAGCGTTTCAGGCACGGCCCGCACCCGCGGGCTGCTGATCGGTTCAAGTCTGAAGCAACTGCTTCCGGTTGAAGACAGTCTGGTTTGCCCGCCCTGTCGGTGTCTCAATGCCGGCGGAAGGTACACCACCACGCAGTCCAGTTCCGGAATTTCACGGTCGGGTCAATTTCAATCAACACCACATCTTAAAAGTCAGGATATATGGCAAAAGAAACAAACTCAGAAACAAAAAATGAAGTGAGTATCAGCCTTGCTGAGCTCAAGGAAAAGAACATCACCGATCTGGCAAAAATCGCCAAGGAATTGAATATTCCCGGTGCCAGCGGCATGCGCAAGCAAGAGTTGATCTTTCAGATCCTCCGCGCGCAGACCGAAAAGAGCGGCTTGATCTTCTCCGAAGGCGTCCTCGAATGCCTTCCCGACGGTTTCGGTTTTCTTCGCGCCCCGGAATACAACTACCTTCCGGGCCCCGACGACATCTACGTCTCCCCGTCGCAAATTCGCAAGTTCGACCTCCGCACCGGCGACACCGTCTCCGGCCAAGTCCGTCCCCCGAAGGACGGCGAGCGCTATTTCGCGCTGATCAAAGTCGAAGCCGTCAATTTCGAAGACCCCGAAGTTGCCCGCAATAAGATTTTCTTCGACAACCTCACGCCCCTCTACCCGCAGGGCCGCTTGAAGATGGAAACCACCAAGGAAAATCTCACCGGGCGCGTCCTCGACCTTCTCTGCCCCGTCGGCAAAGGCCAGCGCGGCTTGATCAATGCCCCGCCGCGCACCGGCAAAACCATGATGCTGCAGTCCATCGCCAACTCCATCACCGTCAATCATCCCGAAGTCGCTCTCATCGTTCTGCTCATCGACGAGCGCCCGGAAGAAGTTACCGACATGCAGCGCACCGTCAAGGGCGAAGTCATCAGCTCCACGTTCGATGAGCCGCCGCAGCGCCACATTCAGGTAGCGGAAATGGTCCTCGAAAAAGCCAAGCGCCTGGTCGAGCACAAGCGCGATGTCGTCGTGCTCCTCGACTCCATCACTCGTCTGGCGCGTGCCTACAACGCCGTCACTCCGCCTTCCGGCAAAGTGCTCTCCGGCGGTATTGACGCCAACGCCTTGCAGCGTCCCCGCCGCTTCTTCGCCGCCGCCCGCAACGTCGAAGAAGGTGGCTCGCTCACTATCATCGCCACGGCGCTGATCGACACCGGTAGCCGCATGGACGACGTCATCTTCGAAGAATTCAAAGGCACCGGCAACATGGAAATCTATCTCGACCGCCGCCTCGCCGACAAGCGCGTCTTTCCTGCCATCGACATTCAGCGCTCCGGCACGCGTAAGGACGAACTGCTCCTCCCACCCGACGAGCTCAGCCGCGTCTGGGTCCTGCGTAAGGTCTTGAGCCCGCTTTCGACCGTCGAGGCGATGGAATTGCTCATTAGCCGCCTCACCAAATCAAAATCCAACAACGACTTCCTTAGCTCGATGAACGCCCCCGCCTAGTAGCATAGGCTTCAGCTTGGCCTGACGCAGGGAGAGCCTGTCGCTCTGGCCGGCCCCCTTTGTAGGGTCCAGCACGGTTTACCCTGAGCCTCGAAGGGTTGAACCCCTGTCCGCACAATCACAAAATCTGGAGTCCCATTCCCACCTAGCAGCGGAAACAAGGCGCGACACGTTCGCCACTCCTTCGTGGCGCTCCAACGCGTGATACGCCTGGCATCCCACCCTCCTCTTCGACCACGTAGTATAATAGTCTGCGCCCCTGAGGAATCTCCTCTCCCCAAGCATTTGTTACACGCGCTCTCCAACCAGGAGTCTGCATGTATGAACGTTTCATCGCTCGCCAGCCTATCTTTGACAAACGGCTCCAGGTCTACGCCTACGAACTTCTCTTTCGCAGTGGCCCGCAAAATTACTTCCAGCCTTCCCGCAACGCCTCCTCCAGCGTCATCGCCGATTCCGTCACCCTCTTTGACCTGCAAAACCTGACCGGTCCCGCCAAGGCCTTCATGAACGTGGACGAACTCGCGCTGAAGCTCGGCGTGCCGCGTATTCTTCCGCCGGATCGCATCGTCGTGGAAATTTTGGAAACCGTGAAGCCGACCGAGGAAATCGTAACCATCTGCCGGGATTTGCGTTCCGCCGGTTACGTCCTCGCACTCGATGATTTCACCGGCGATTCCAACTTGAACGCCCTGGTGGAACTCGCCCAATTCTTGAAGATCGACTTTCGTCTGCTCGACGCCGAAGGCCGCGCCTCCGTAGCCAAAAAATATGGCCATGGCGAGCTCTCCCTCCTCGCCGAAAAAGTGGAAACCGAACGCGAACTCGCCGAGGCCCGTCATCTCGGCTTCTCCTATTTCCAGGGCTATTTTTTCTGCAAGCCTGCCATGATTCAGACCCGCGAAATCCCCGGCGACAAGCTGCTCCAATTGGAACTACTGAATGCCGTCGCCGCCGACGAAATCGACTACGTCAAAATCGAGGATCTCCTCAAACGCCAGCCTTCCTTACTCTACCGCCTGCTTCGCTATCTCAATTCGCCCTTGCTCAGCCTGCGCACGGAAATCCAGAGCATTCGCCACGCGTTATCTCTCCTCGGCGAAAACGAATTTCGCCGCTGGGTTTCCATCTTTGCCGTTCTGGACATGGGCGGCGGCAAGCCCCCGGAACTCGTCCGCACCGCGCTCACCCGCGCCTATTTTTGTGAAGAGTTTTCCCGCGCCGCCGGCCTGACAGAAAAGAAATCCAGCCTTTTCCTCATGGGTCTCCTGTCCATCACCGACGCGCTGCTGGACAAACCCATCGCCGATGTCCTGCAATCTTTCCCAATAAGCCAGGAAGTGAAAACCGCGCTCGTTGGAGGCGAGAATCGCTTGCGCGACGTCTACGACCTCCTGCTCTCCCTCGAACGCGCCGAGTGGTCCGAGCTCTCCGCCCACGTCGGTCGCCTTGGCTGCGACGAAGAAACCATCCCCGGCTCCTACCAGTCCGCCCTCCAAAAAGCCTCAGCCGTCACCGTCTAGCCTCAAGTGGCGTTGCCATTCCTGCTCGCCCCGATTTTCGAGCGGCTCTCTCAGCGCCGCGCCGGGTGCTCCACCCTCGTTTTTCTGAGGGTGGGTCTTGGGGGTTGCTTGGGGTTTCCTTCTTTAGAGCGATCGCCTTCTGCTTGCCTGAGGCACCAACGGAGGGGGTCTCTCTTGGTATTTCAATTTTCGACTTTCGATTTTCCACTCACCGCACGCTCGGCACCCGCTCATTCGCCAAAAACACAATCAGCCGCGCCGTCTCCTCAATCCCCATCGCCGTATTGTCCACCAGCACGGCATCCTTCGCTTTCACCAACGGAGAAACCTTCCGCTCCCTGTCCCGCTTGTCCCGTTCCCGCACTTCCTGCAGAACCTCCAGCAGCGTCAAGCTCTCGCCTTTTTCCTGATGCTCTTTCCACCGCCGTTGCGCGCGCACCTCCGGCGAAGCCTCCAGAAAAATCTTCAACTCCGCCTCCGGAAATACCACCGTTCCGATGTCCCGCCCTTCCATCACCACGCCGCCGCCCTGCCCGGCGCGCTGCTGCTCCGCCACCAGCACTTTGCGCACGCCCGCGATCGTCGCCAGCCGCGAAGCCGCCTGCGCCACTTCTCGAGTTCGAATCTCTTCTGTCACTTCCCGCCGATCCAGAAACACGCGGTTATTCAACCCCGCCGCTTCATGCTCCGCCGTCGGAGCTTTCAGTTCGATCCGCGTGTCGCGCGCCAACGTCTCCAACTCCGCATCATTCCCCAGCGGAATCCCGCGCTCCAACGCCTTCAGCGCAACCGCGCGGTACATCGCCCCGCTATCCAGATACAAGTATCCCAGCATCGCCGCCACCCGTCGCGCCACAGTGCTTTTCCCTGACCCCGCCGGCCCATCAATCGCAATATTCATCCGCCCCGCCATTCTCGTTCCCTCTTCTTGCGGTCTCATTTTGATGGTTCGAGGCCTTGTCACACCGGCGCCCAAGAACCTAGCCCAACCTCAAATCCAACCGCGCTGTCATCCTGAGGAACGCGCCTTTTGCGCGACGATGGATCTCAACGTTCTGGCCAATACTCAACTCGCTAGCTCAAAACGATTTTCAATTTTCTAATTTCCATTTTCCGGCTTCTTCCCACTCGCCACTCACCACCCGCTTGCCCTGAGCTTCGAAGGGCCACTTTCCCTCAAAATCCCATAATGTTATACCCGCAATCCACATAAATCGTCTCGCCCGTAATCCCAGACCCCGCCTCCGAAAGCAAAAACGCCGCCGTCCCACCCACCTCCCCTGGATCGACATTCCTCTTCAACGGCGCCCGCTCCGCATGCGCCTTCAGCATCTCTCCCAATTGCGCGATCCCCCGCGCCGCCAACGTCTTGATCGGTCCGGCGGAAATCGCGTTCACGCGAATTCCCTTCGGCCCCAAGTCATTCGCCAGATACCGCACCGACGCCTCCAGCGCTGCCTTCGCCACGCCCATCACGTTGTACTTCGGCACCACCTTCTCCGCGCCGTAATACGTCATCGTTAGAATCCCGCCGCCCGCGGTCATCAACGGCGCCGCTGCCCGCGCCACGGCAATCAACGAATACACGCTCACATCATGCGCGATTCGGAATCCCTCCCGCGAAGTATTCACGAACTCGCCCTTCAACTCCTCCGCCGGAGCAAATGCCACGCTATGCACCAAGCCATGCAGCACTCCGTACCGCGCCTTCAACTTCTCGAACAGCGCGGCGATCTGCTCGTCGAAGCTCACATCGCACATGAACCCTTCCGAGCCTGGCAAATCCGTAATCAAATCCTTGGCTTCCTGCTCCAGCCGCTCGTTCTGGTAACAAATCGCCAGCTGCCATCCCGCCGTATGCAACTTCTGCGCAATCGCCCAGGCAATACTCCGCTTGTTCGCCAACCCAAAAATCACCGCCGTCTTCTGTCCCTCGCTCAAAGTCAACCTCGTCTAACTAAGTTAAGCTTCAGTCCAACCCATGTAAGGACTGCATTTCCGCCACATCGTTCGAGCAGCCCGTCGTCACCTACCGCTCATTTTCTATTTTCTATCTTCCCGCTCGCCACTCGCCACTCATCACTCGCCACTAGATTCTATGAAACGCCCTCTCAATCTCCTTCACCGAATACCGCAGCACCACCGGCCTCCCATGCGGGCAACTCATCGGGCAATCCGTTTTCGCGAGCGCCGCCAGCAGCCATTCCATTTTCGCCTGGTCCAGCGGCATATTCACCTTGATCGCGGCGTGGCACGAAGTCGACGCCGCAATCTTCGCCTGTAGCGTATCAATCGAAATCGCCGCGTTTTCGCGCTCCAGCCCCTCCAGAATCTCCATCAACAAATGCTCCGCGTCATTCGCCGCAATTCCGGCAGGAACAGCCTGAATCGCCACGCTTTTCGGCCCCATCGGCTCCACTTCAAATCCATTCGCGCTCAACTCCGCCGCAATTTTATCGTAAGTCACCAGCTGTCGAGGCGAAAGCTCCATCACCAGCGGCATCAGCAACCGCTGTGCCTCGACCTTACCTGCGCGCCGCGCCTCCAGATGCTGCTCGAACAACACACGCTCGTGCGCCACGTGCTGGTCGACAATCCACAGCCCTTCGCCGTTCACCGCCACAATAAAACTCGCGCTCACTTGCCCCAGCGGCTTTAAATCTGCAATCTCCTCTGGCCGCGGCAGCGTCGCGGGTGCATCCGCGCCCACGAGCGAAAAATTCTCCGCCCAATTCGCCTCTCGACTCGGCGCGCCCCCCGGCATCGGCCCCGGACTGAATCCATTGCCCGGCTCAAACGCAAATCGTTGCGGCACCGGCTGCATCGGCGCATTCGCAAGCTCAAACGTGTTTGCTGCCGCGTAATCCGAACCCACACACGAGCCCAGCCCGATCTCTTCCATCTCCGGAATAATCGCACGAGGCACACCGGAATGGGAATTCGCTTCCACGTATCCGCTGTCGAACGACGCCGGCGGCGCCGCCGGATCGGCGGCGATATTTCCTGAAGTCGCCGCCGCTGCGAAACTCGCAATCGGCCGCGTCGCCATCAACGCCTGGCGAATCGCATCGCGCGTAAAATCATGCACAAACTGCGACCGCCGGAAGCGCACTTCAATCTTCGCTGGGTGCACGTTCACGTCCACCTCGTCGTATGGCATCTCGAGAAACAGCAGCGTCGCCGGAAACGCATTCGGCGGCAGAATGTTCCGGTATGCCTCATGAATCGCGTGCAAAATCAATCGGTCGCGCACCAGCCTCCGGTTCACAAACACATAAATCCCATTGCGATTCAGCCGTTGCACCGCCGGACGTGACGTAAACCCCGTCACCGTCAGCGTCGGCGCTTCTTCGCCCGCTTCCATCTCCGGCTCGGTAATCGCCCCGCGAAACGCCACGGACGTCGCCGGAATCTCCACTAATTCCTCGAGCGCCTGCCGCCCAAACAACTGATACACGCGGTCCGCCAATTTCTTCGCCGGCGGGCAATTGATAATTTCCTGCGTCGGCGTAGTCAGCGTGAACTGCTTGGCCGGATTCGCCAGCGCATAATGCGTCACCAGCGAAGCGATATGTCCCAGCTCCGTCGTATCCGATTTTAGAAATTTCCGCCGCGCCGGCACGCAATAAAACAAATCCGCAATACTGACGGTCGTCCCCGGCGGCAATCCCGCCGGCTTCACTCCAACCAGCTTCCCTCCCGCAAATTCCACCCGCGTGCCTTCCGCTTCCGCCCCGTCGCGCGTCTCCAGCAATAATCGCGAAACCGCCGCAATCGATGGCAACGCCTCCCCGCGAAATCCCAGAGTCGAAATCGAAAGCAAATCATCCGCCGTTCGTAGCTTGCTCGTCGCGTGCCGCTCGAACGCCAGCAGCGCGTCGTCGTGCGTCATCCCGTGTCCATCGTCGATCACGCGGATCATCCGCTTCCCGCCGATCTCCGTCTCAATCCGTACCGACGCAGCGCCCGCATCCAGCGCATTCTCGAGCAACTCCTTCACCACCGAGGCGGGCCTCTCCACCACCTCGCCCGCCGCGATCTTATTCGCCACCGCCTCCGGCAATATCCTTATCCGACTCACAAGCTTTTCCCTTTTGTTAAGGCACCGGGGTCAGAGCTTTAGCTCCGACATCACCCGACCCGCTACCAACGGGCTTTAGCCCCTGAGGAATTGGGTAAACCACAAACCTACCGCTGGCCGATCCATAAGCCCAGAACTCCGGCTGTTTAACCAATTTTTGCCGCCACCGGATTGAACTGCACATAGTCTCTTTTCTTCTGATAATCCCGCCCAACTTGTCACACGGGATTCATGAAATCCTGCCTGCCAAATCTTCATCTCCCTTTACGCGGAGGTTGTGAATCTCAAAGGACTCCCGCCTTTGATCCGTGGAATGGCTTTCGCCAAACTGGTGGAAGATCGCGGCGTCAATATCACATGAAGATAGTTCGGCATGAACACAAAATCATGTAATAGATGATTCTCTTTGTCTCGATTCTCCAACATTTTCCGCACAACGATCTTTGTCGTCTCTTTCACTTGAAAAAGAACTGTACCTTGCCAGGCCTGGGTCGTAACAAAATAGGTCTATACAGCTCCCGTCTGATGTTCCAACCGGCCCATAAACCAATTCCTCAGCGGCTAAAGCCCGACCGTGCCAAGTTCAAATGTCGGAGCTGAAGCTCCGACCCCCGGGTTGTCCAATGCAACCAAGCTCTTATCTCTTCTTAATCTCAATCCCCAACTGCTCCAACTGCTCCTTCTCCACCTCACTCGGCGACTCCGCCATCAAATCTTGCGCCGCAGTGGTCTTCCCAAACGCAATCACCTCGCGAATCGACTTCTCACCCGCGAGCAGCATCGCAACCCGATCCACTCCGAGCGCAATCCCTCCATGCGGCGGCGTCCCATAGGTCAACGCATCGAGGAAAAATCCAAACCGCTTCCGCAATTGTTCCTGCGACAATCCGAGCGCCTTGAATACCCGCTCCTGCACATCCTGCCGGTGAATCCGGATGCTCCCCGATCCTAACTCATACCCATTCAACACCAGATCGTAGCCCTTCGACCGCACCTCCCACGGAGCGCTCTCCAATTTCTCCAAGTCTTCATCCACGATTCCCGTGAACGGATGCTGCGCGCTGGCCCAAATCTTCTCGCGCTCGCTCCATTCAAACAGCGGAAATCCCGTCAGCCACAAAAACTTCCACTGCGTCTTGTCGATCGCGCCCAGCGCCTCGCCCAAGTGCAACCGCAACTGCCCCGCCGCCAGCGCCGCCGCTTCCGTGCCTTTAATCTCCTGCCTCGCCGACACCGCCACCACCAGATCGCCGGTCTTCGCCCCGCAAGCCTCCTCTAGCTTCCTCACATTCTCCCCGCCAATCAGCTTTTCTACCGTCGAAGTCGTTCCCTCCGCCGCCAGCTTCACAAAATAAGCTCCGCGCGCACCCGCCGCCTTGGCCTTCTCCGTCAACTCATCCAACTGCTTCCGCGAATAGCCCGCCCCGCCCGGCGCCGCAAACGCAAACACGCTTCCTTCAATCTGCAACTTCTGCCGCGCCTCCGCCGGAAAACAATCCGTCACTTCGTGCAGCTCCATCCCAAACCGCAAATCCGGCTTGTCGCTGCCATACTTCCGAATCGCATCCTTGTAGAGCATGTGCGGAAACGGCGCGGTCACCGTAATCCCCGCCGCCGCGCACACCCGCACCATCACGTTCTCAATCACATTGAAAATGTCTTCCTGCCGCGGAAACGACATCTCCAAATCCAATTGCGTGAACTCCGGCTGTCGGTCCGCGCGCAAATCCTCGTCGCGAAAACACTTCACAATCTGGAAATAGCGGTCCAGCCCGCCAATCATCAGGATCTGCTTGAAAATCTGCGGCGATTGAGGCAACGCATAAAACTGCCCATGATGCACGCGGCTCGGCACCAGGTAATCCCGCGCGCCCTCCGGCGTCGACCGCGTCAGCATCGGCGTTTCCACTTCGATGAACCCCATCTCGTCCATTGCCTTGCGCATCTCCAGCACAATCTTGTGCCGCAGCGCCAGGTTCCGGTGCGGCTTCGGCCTCCGCAAATCCACATAGCGGTAGCGCAGCCGCGTCTCTTCCGCCACATTAATCTCGTCTTCAATGGGAAATGGCGGCGTCTTCGCCGTATTCAAGATGCGCAGGTTCGTCGCCACCAGCTCAACTTCGCCCGTGGCAATGTCCGGATTCGCCTTCTCGCGCTTTACAACCTTCCCCTCCACCGCAACCACAAACTCGCTGCGCGCCGGCTCCGCCTTCGCGTGCGCCTCCGGCTGCGTCTCCTTGTTGAACACCACCTGCACGATCCCGCTGCGATCGCGCACATCCAGAAACAACAAATTCCCCAGATCGCGCCGCCGTTGCACCCACCCCATCACCACTACCTCGCGCCCCGCGTCCGTCGCCCGCAGCGCCCCGCAATAGTGCGTCCTCTTCAAATTCCCCAAAAAATCCAACACGTTAATCGCTCCCCATTCCTCTGTTCTGCAAAACGCAAAATCCAAAAAACTGTCATTCCGTGCGGAGTCCGCGAAGCGAGGAACCTTCCTTGCAGTTCACCCTTCCGGGGTCAGCCTTTTCCGCACCACCAGCAAAATTCACCGAACATGCACCCAACAAAAACGCACGCCATCCTGAGCGAAGCGAAGGATCTCTCGGCCTCTTTCTTTTCGGGGGTCGGACCTTCAGGTCCGACCAGCTCGCTCTGAAAACGGCTTCAGCCCCCAGTGACTCCGCTCCTCCTGCAACCCAGCGTCTTGCCTCCCAACCCTCCGCCAAAACTCTTGCACTCCGAAACTCCTTCACTTCTTCCTCTTCAAAAACTCCACCACCGCCTCCCCGTTCACCTTCTCCTGCGTCCCATCCGCCAACCTCTTCACCGTCCACTCCCTGCTCGCCACTTCATCCTCCCCCAAAATCAACGCGAACTTCGCCCCCAGTTTATCCGCTTGCCCCAACGCTTTGCCGAATTTCTGCTCCACCGGAGGCAGCTCCACGCGCAATCCCGCCTCGCGCAATTTCCGCGCCGCCGCAATCGCCGTAGCCTGCGCTTTCTCACCCATCCACGCGATGTACACGTCGCGCCCGGTCGCCGTCCCGCCCCCCGCTTCCTGCAGTGAAAGAATCAACCGGTCTTCGCCAATCGCAAACCCAATCCCTTTCGTCGGCGGTCCGCCCAGCAATTCCACCAATCCGTCATACCGTCCGCCGCCGCACACCGCATTCTGCGAACCCAACCCTTGCGCGGTAATCTCAAACGTCGTCCTCATGTAGTAGTCCAGCCCGCGCACCAATCTCCAATTCTCGCGATATGCCACGCCTCGCAAATCCAGTTGCCGCTTCACTTCCGCATAGTAGCTCTTGCAGTCGTCACACAACGAGTCCGCAATCCGCGGCAACTTCTCAATGATCGCCTGTTCATGCTCGAGCTTCGAATCCAGCACCCGCAACGGATTCGTCGCAATCCTCCGCTGGCTATCCGCACCCAGCTTGTCCTTCACTTCCACCAGCGCCGCCTTCAGCTTCTCCACATACCCCCGTCGGCAATTCGGCGCGCTGTGCCCGATCGAATTAATCTCCAATTGCGCGCCCTGCAGCTCCAGCCGTCCGAAAAACGCCATCACCATTTCGATGACTTCCGCATCAATCCCCGGCGCATCCGTCCCGCCCAACACCTCCGCCCCAATCTGATAAAACTGCCGGTATCGCCCCTTCTGCGGCCTCTCCCGCCGGAACATCGGCCCCATGTAGTACAACTTCACCGGCGCCGGCCACTGCTGCATCCCATGCTCAATGTAAGCCCTGCAAACCGAAGCCGTGGCCTCCGGCCGCAAACAGACCGACGGGCCTAACGTAACGCCTGCGACGGCGAGTTTGAGCAATCTGAAGGTCCGGTCAATTTCGGGTTTATTTGTCTCAACACCGTGGGACAGCTCCGCTTGGAAATGAGTGATTCCTTGCGAGAAGTAGTCGTAAAAGGCATGGGCCTCTTGGTGGTGTTCCACCTCACCCGACCGAATTCCTGCTTCCAGGCGGGTCTGAAAATTTCGGAGCAGGCCAAGAAATGCATTCGTCCAGTGCTCATCCGTCGCTGGCAGAGCATAATTTCGAATCATCTCCCGCATTTCCTGAAGATCGCCTCGTGCGTCCTCAAAGGAATACATTTCCTTCGAAACAATATCCGTCTCACCGCCCACGGCCCGCGCAAACAATTCCGTCGGCTCAAAAATCGGCGGACGAATCTCCCCGAACCCAAAGGTCCCAAACACTTCGCGCGCCGTCTGTTCCACCCGGTTCCACAACTCCGTCTCCGGCGGCAACAAATCCCGCGTTCCCTTAATCGCCTGAAATTTTGCCTTATTCGCCATTCCGTTATCGATGATCGAAACAAAATCTCTTAGGCTTGCCCCGAGCTGCGAAGGGCTCCGACTGTAACAAGCCAAAAAACTGGGCTTCAGCCCCTGAGGAATCCGCTCGGCCTTCTGTCAAGCCACAAATCAAGCCAGCCCACTCCAATCAATCCGCTCGCCACGCTCCGCCGCTTCCTTCCGATAAATCTCCCGGTATCCCGCATACCGGACCGCATACTGCCCAATCGATTCCAACTCCTTCTCGTTCAAAGCCCGCTTCACCTTCCCCGGCGATCCCATCACAATGCTCCCCGCAGGAATCACCGTCCGCTCCGTAATCAACGTACCCGCCGCGACAATGCAATTCGTCCCAATCACCGCCCCGTTCAAAATCACGCAGCCCATCCCCACCAACACTCGCGACTCAATCGTGCACCCATGCAGCGTCACCGAATGCCCCACCGTCACCTCATCCGCCAGCACCAGCGGATACTGATCCTTCATCACGTGCAGTACGCACCCATCCTGAATATTCGTGCGATTCCCAATGCGAATGTAGTGCACATCTCCGCGCACCACGCACATCGGCCACACGCTCGACTCTTCCCCAATCACCACGTCTCCAATAATCACCGCCGCTCGGTCGATATACGCCGACGCTGCAATGTGCGGAAATTTGCCGCGATAGCCTCGGATGTCCGGTACCCGATTCAAGGAATTTAGAATCCCCGTAACTGGTTGCAGGGCTTAGACATAGAACGCAAAGCCAGGCTCGCCCACGCGCCGCGAATCATACAAGATAGCATCCGCCCCTCCCGCTGACAAGGAACCGCAAACACACGAGCGCGCGAGGCGCCAATTCTGTGTCGGGGTCTGGAACTGTTTGAGCCTCGAAGGGCTCGACCCCATGTCCGAACGATCCACTGATCTTGACGGTAGCGCCGTGCCTTCCGGCCAGCGTCTTGGGGTCTTCCTTCCTACCTCTTGTAGCGCCCGTCCTCTCTAGACGCGCCCTTTCACTTGATCCAGCAATCAGCCTTCGCCACACGCGCTTCCCTACTTTCTCTCCTCAAACAACCCGTTGTACACCAACCCTCCCAACGCCCCTCCAACTATCGGCGCCACCCAGAACAACCACAACTGCTGCACCGCCCAACCTCCCACAAAAATCGCCGGCCCCGTGCTCCGCGCCGGGTTCACCGACAAATTCGTCACCGGAATTCCAATCAAATGAATCAGCGTCAAGCCCAGCCCAATCGCAATTCCCGCAAAGCCGCCCGGCACACGCGTATCCGTCGCTCCGTGAATAATTAGCAAAAAGAAAAACGTCAGCACCACTTCCGCCACAAAACACGCCACCAACGAATAACCGCCCGGCGAATGCGCGCCGTACCCGTTCGAAGCAAATCCGCCTGTCAACGAAAATCCATCTTTTCCGCTGGCGATCACATACAAAACTCCTCCGGCAGCCAGCGCGCCAACAACCTGAGCAATGATATACGGCACGAGCTCCACCCACGGAAATCGCTTCCCCACCGCCAGCCCGGCAACGAGGCCTGCGACTCGCCAATTTGACGGCTCTATCGCCTCCACTTTGTTATCCCCGAAGCGCCGTCCGCGAAGCGAGGGACCCGCGGTTTCTTTCTCAAACCCCGCAGCCGCCGGGTGCCCCACATGCTTGCCCTGAGCCACGAAGGGCCGCTGTTGCCTGCTCTTGGGCTCCCTCTTCGTAGGGGTCGAGCACCGCCGGACCCCATGTCCGCAAAATCTCTAAACCAAAGTCCGTGCCTTCGCCGGGTCCGCGAGCGCCCGACCCTCGCAGTTTGATGGTGGGCTTCCCATGCGTCTTGTCTCCGTTCCCACATGCGCGGGCAATCCCCCGGCTTTACGTTTCCCCTCCCCCGCGCCATACTTTCCTCATGCACAAACTCTGCGCCAAATGCGGCGCCGCCATGACCTGCCAGCCCGAAGGCGGCTGCTGGTGCGCCGATCTCCCTCCTCTACCGTTGCCGCCAAATCTCGAATCCACTGGCTGCCTCTGCCGCGCCTGCCTCCTCGAAAAAATAAAAGCCGCCGAAGCCTCACTCCCCGGCGGCTCATCCATATCCACTTCAACTACCTCTCCCCGCTCTTAGCCTCGAAACGTTGTGGGTACCCCACCTCGTGGTTTGAGAGTGGGTCTTGGGTTTGTTTTCTTCAGGGTCGCACCTTCAGCTTGCCATGAGCAGCCAGGGCTCCGCCCTTGGCACGCTACAAAACTGTTGCTTCAGCCCCTGCGCAATTGGACTCTTGCACTTGTTCTCTTTCGTCTTCGCACCCGTCCATCCCTCAATCAATCTGCACCGTGGGTCCGCCCGCCGTCGCCGCCACTTCCTCCACCCGCGCATTCACCGCCTTCGCCACGCGATACAAACTCTGCGCCGCCGGCCCCGCTTCTCCCTCCGCGGCAACCGGCTTCCCCGTATCGCCTCCTACGCGAATCCTCGGATCAATCTCAATCTCTCCGAGCACCGGTACGCCATACTCGATCGCCGTCTTCGCTCCATCCCCGTGCCCGAAAATATCCACCGGCTTCCCGCAATGCGGGCACGCAAATGTGCTCATGTTCTCCACCACTCCCAGCACTTCCACATTCACCTGCCGGAACATTTCAATCGCTTTGCGCACATCCGCCAGCGCCACCGTCGACGGCGTCGTCACCACCACCGCTCCCGTCACTTCCACCGTCTGAATCAGCGTCAATTGCACATCGCCCGTCCCCGGCGGCAAATCGATCACCAGAAAATCCAGCTCGCCCCACTCCACGCTGCGCAAGAACTGCGTGATCACGCTGTGCAGCATCGGCCCGCGCCAAATCACCGGCTTGTCGCCAGGATTCAGTAATCCCATCGAAATCATTTTCAATCCCTGGGCTTGCACCGGAATAATCCGCTGTTGCGCAGTAGCCATGGGCTCGGCCGTCGAACCCAACATGATCGGCACATTCGGCCCATACACATCCGCGTCCAGCAACCCAACCTTGTTTCCCATCTTCGCCAGCGCTAGCGCCAGGTTCACCGCTACGGTAGTTTTTCCCACACCGCCCTTACCGCTTGCCACCGCCACCAAATATTTCACGCCCGGAATCGGCTGTCGCTGCGCCATCTGCTGCTGTCCTGGCATCCCCGGTGGCATAGTCCCTCTTTTAGACGGTTCTTCGAAACTGGTCAGGCGGTCGGACCTTCAGGTCCGACATTTTGACGGGCAACAACTGGGCTTCAGCCCCTGAGGAATCCGCCTCTTCTCACTCTTCCACTCGTAAACTCTGAAACTCTTTTACTCTTACACTTCTTTGCTTTTTTCTTCCTTCCTACGCGTTCGCCCCATGGCACTTCTTGTACTTCTTCCCCGACCCACATGGGCAAGGATCATTCCTCCCCACCTTCGCTCCTGCCCGTACTGGCTTCGGCGCTTCCGCCTGCGCCGGACCCGTCTGAAATTGCATATCCTTCTGTTGCCGCTCTTGCTTCCGCTCGAGCGCTCGCGCAAAGTCCGGCAATTTCGCCGGAGACTCCTCGACCCGAGCCGCTGCACTCGCCACAGCCGTCGCAGCGCTATGCAACTGCTGTCGCGCAGGAGCAGGTGCTGCCTCTCGCGTCTGTTGCGGCAAAGCCTCCTGCTGCTGAATCTGCACGTGAAACAAATACCGAATCGTCTCGCTATCGATCCGCCCCATCATGTCTTCAAACAACACGAACGCTTCTTTCTTGAATTCCACCAGCGGATCTTTCTGCCCGTATCCGCGCAGCCCGATCCCTTCCTTCAAATGGTCGAGCGAAAGCAAGTGGTCTTTCCACTGCGTATCCACCACATCCAAAACGATCCGCCGCTCCAACCATCGCAGCACGTCCGCGCTGAACTGCTTTTCCTTCTCCGCGTAGCGGTTTTTCACCGCTTCGACCGTCGCTTCCAAAAGCTCTTCGTGATTCAGCGTCGTCGGGTCCGCTCCTGCCACTTTGGCGTCAATTCCAAACTGGCTATGCAATTCCGCCAAAAACGATGCGGTATTCCACTGGCCCGGATGCTGCTCGCGCGGGCAATACGTTTCGACCAACTCGCCCGCCAATTCCTCCGCAATCCCGAGCACATATTCGCGCTGATCCTTGCCTTCGAGCGCCGACCTTCGAATCGCATAGATGGTCTCGCGTTGCTTGTTCATCACATCGTCGTACTCAAGCAAATGTTTGCGGGCGTCGAAGTTCTGCGCTTCCACCGATTTCTGCGCATTCTCAATCCGGTTCGAAATCAGTTTTGACTCGATCGGCACGCCCTCGGTCATTCCCAGCCGAAACATCAATTGCTTCACGCGTTCGCCGCCGAAAATCCGCATCAAATCGTCTTCCAGCGACAAAAAGAATCGCGATGACCCTGGATCGCCCTGCCGTCCCGCACGCCCTCGCAACTGATTGTCGATGCGCCGCGCCTCGTGTCGTTCCGTTCCCAGAATGTGCAGCCCGCCGAGCGCCACCACCTCGTCGTGCTCCGCTTTGCACTGCTCCGCGAACTGGTCGTACACCGGCTTCCACTGGTCTTGTGGTACCTGGAAAATCTTTCCTTCGTGCTGGAACAGCACCATCGGCAGGACCGGCTGCGCCCCATCTCCATTCGCGCTTTCCGCGCCAATCACGGCGGGCGCTGCGGCGTACGGCATCGCCAGCTTGTTCTTCAGAAAATATTCGCGTGTCAACGATTCCGGGTTTCCGCCAAGCAGAATGTCCGTCCCTCGGCCGGCCATGTTCGTCGCCACCGTCACCGCGCCTTTGCGCCCCGCCTGCGCCACGATGCGCGATTCCCGCTCGTGCTGCTTCGCGTTCAGCACCTCGTGCGGAATTTTCTCCTTCTTCAGCAACTCCGCAATCGTCTCCGACTTCTCAATCGAAATCGTCCCCACGAGCACCGGTTGCCCACGCTCGTGATAATGCCGGATTCCATGCGCCAGCGAATTGTCTTCCTGCAGAATCCCGTTCACCACCGCTACAAATTTTTCGCGTTCGGTGCGGTACACGATGTCTGGATTCTCGATGCGGATCAGCGTCCGGTTCGTTGGAATCACCACCACGTCCAGGTTATAAATCTTTCCGAATTCCGCGGCTTCCGTCTCTGCGGTACCGGTCATACCGGCCAACTTTTTGTACATGCGAAAATAATTCTGGAAGGTAATCGTCGCTAGCGTTTGGTTTTCGCGCTCGATCTTCACGCCTTCCTTTGCTTCCACCGCCTGGTGCAAGCCGTCCGACCACCGCCGCCCTGGCATTTGCCGCCCGGTAAACTCGTCGACGATGATCACTTCCCCGTCTTTCACCACGTAATCCACGTCGCGCTTATACAACGCGTGCGCGCGCAAAGCCTGGTACACGTGGTGAATCGTCTCCATGTGCGCCGGATCGTACAAATTCCCCAAATTTAGCATCCGTTCGCACTTGCTCACGCCCTCTTCCGTCAGCGTGGCTTGACGATGCTTCTCATCCAGTGTGTAATCAATCTCCTGGATCAGCTTGGGAATAATCTTGTCGATCTTGAAATATTTGTCCGTGGATTCTTCCGACGGCCCGGAAATAATCAGCGGCGTGCGCGCCTCGTCGATCAGGATGGAGTCCACTTCGTCCACAATCGAGAACTGATGACCGCGTTGTACGCAGCTCGCCAGGTCGTACTTCATATTGTCGCGCAGATAATCGAACCCAAACTCGTTGTTCGTGCCGTACGTAATGTCCGCGCCATATGCCGCGCGCCGCTGCGCATCATCCAAGTCATGCACGATCACGCCAACCGTCAGCCCCAAGGCCTTATAGAGTGGGCTCATCCACTCCGCGTCGCGCCTCGCCAGGTAATCGTTCACCGTCACGATGTGCACACCGCGCCCCGCCAGCGCATTCAACGCCGCCGGCAGCGTGGCCACGAGCGTTTTCCCTTCGCCCGTTTTCATTTCCGCGATTTTCCCGTCGTTCAGCACCATTCCGCCGATCAACTGCACGTCGAAATGTCGCATCTTCAGGAATCGCCGGCCGGCTTCGCGCACCAACGCAAACGCCGGCACAATCACTGGCTCGAGCGCCCGCACCAGATCCTGCTTGTACGAAACCTCCGCCGGGTCGCTATCCTTCAACGATTCTTGTACTTGAATCCGCAGCTCCGCGAAGCGCTCCTTCAACTGCTCTTCGCTAAGCGCCTGCGTCTCCGCCTCTTTCGCGTTGATCGCAGCCACCACCGGCTGTATCTTCTTGATGTCGCGATCGTGCTTCGTCCCGATAAACTTCGCGACCACCTGATCCAGTATCTTCGCCGCGTCCATGTAGTTTCCGTCGTTTCCTAACTGTGGCACCGCCACTTTGGCTTGCCCCGAGCCTCAAGGGGCTGTGCTCGCACCTTACTCTCGTAGCGCCGTGCCTTCCGCTTGCCCTGACGCAGGATGAGCCCGGCATCTTGGGTTTCGCCCCTAGCCCGGCTATTCCTGCTTGCTTCAATCTTTGAAGATCTGTGCTCTTGGGTCACTCCTCGTAGTGGCCGGTCTTGAGACCAGACAACACCACGTCGCCATTCTCTCAGGCTATTCCCAAACAAAATGCTGAACATCTCATTGTAACTGGTTAGACGCACGCCCGCCAACAATGGCCCTCAGCACCGTCAATGCGCTGGCCTGCCTGCCGCACGCAGGCATTTATTCCACGCTGCCTTCTTCGCCCCTGTCGCTCACCCCTTCTGGGGTGAGGCCTTCCATCATGGAGGAACGCCCTATATCCCTCCAACCAAAGACTCCCCGGGGCAAAGAGGCCTGAGCTACGATCACCGCTCAGCGTATACTCTTCCCCATGGAGCATCCAAACCTCGTTGTCGTCCAAGCCTACGGCACTCGCCTTGACGCCGACCTCGCCAAGAGCGAACTCGAATCTGCCGGCATTCCCGCCATGATCCAGGCCGACACCGCGGGAGGCATGCGCGAACACCTCGCATGGTCCGGCTTCGGCTTCAAAATTCTGGTGCGCGAGGAAGACGCAACCGCCGCGCGCCAGATCCTCGCTCCTCGACCCACACCTTGAAAGGAATGAAGAACCTTGAATCCGATTTTCAGGACGACCCCAACTCCCCTCCATCGTGACGCCACTTCACCCAGAAGGACTCTTCGGGTGCCCCGCATTCCGGTTTTGCTTGTGGGGTCTTATGTTCGCCTCCGTAGCGCTGGCTTTTATGTCAGCGCTGCCTTCTTTCGTCCCTGTAGCTCACCCCGTCGAGGGATGAGGGGTTCCATCACCCAGGCAACATCGATCGCGTTATGCAAAAACCCTCACGCGAGAAGGCTTGCTCTACAACTCCCCTGTCGGTGGCAAGTTAAAAAGTCCGGTTTTCATAGCACACGAAGTGTCCGGTTTGGTTTTGGTGTGAGGGGTTTAGTTGGGGTGTAGAGTCTGGGGAGGCGGGGGG
>Ga0210394_10000435_pt1 | contig 89370 bp, 79 predicted proteins | sample IncBWC12MmetaG_FD_160121 | JGI IMG/M metagenome (GOLD analysis project Ga0210394, IMG submission 160121) | Forest soil microbial communities from Barre Woods Harvard Forest LTER site, Petersham, Massachusetts, United States - Inc-BW-C-12-M | ecosystem: Environmental > Terrestrial > Soil >...
GAGCAGAAGCGGCCTTTGCTTCACGGCGAAAGCGGCTCAAGACTTGAGCATCTTTGGCCACTTCGTCGGGCAAAAACTTCAACGCAACAAAGCGATCGAGTTTGGTGTCCTCGGCTTTGAATACTACGCCCATCCCGCCGGCGCCCAGCTTCTCGATGATGCGATAGTGCAAGATGGTTTGGCCGATCATGGGAGACGCTTGTCGCCGGAGCATTCATCTTAAGGACGGGGTCGAGGCCAGTCAACGTGTTCGCAGTTCTGGCGAAGCGCGCCGAGCAGTACACCTGCGTTTAACGAGCAATCCGGAAACTGTTCCGGGGCAGAAGTCAGCTTGTGGGAAGTTACGGTCACTCCCGAGTGACGGGCAAACCAGAAGTCAACTTCCCAATCGCCGACAATTCGCTCGGGAGAGGACTCGGGTTGCCAAACCAAGGCTCAGTGGCATGTCTCGATTGCATAGAGGTCAATCTACCCTTGATGCATAGGTGCGGCCGTTCCGTCCGACCACTTTGCAACTTCGACTGCGAACACAAGAATCGGCGGAAGACCTTTTGCCTGGGACGGTTCCTGCGACGATAAAAACCAGTAAGGACCGGAAAAAACGGGCGAGCCAGATGCCCCAGCCCCCCAATCCTTACCGTCCTTGAGCGCGGTAAAGAACATCACATGTGGTCCGTTGTGATCCCCTGCGTCGTATAGATATGCCGACTTCGACATCATGAACACCATATTGCCGACTTCGAGATCTGGCAGTTGTTTATTGTCGAACGCCGCCTTAAGGGCCGACAAGATATCGGCTTTAGAGTGGCCGGTCATCACCATCCTCGTCCGCAGATCGGCGATCGGCAATATCGATCGCGCAGCTTGGCGATTCAGGCATTCGGCACCTCTCACCTTCGGGTTCCAGAACTCAGGCGAGTCAAACGCCTCCATCCAGCTTCTTTCCACCATGCAGGCGAACCCGTTCTTTCCTCGGACAGCTGTTTCATAGCCTTGCCGTCCCAAGACTAGGATTGTCGCGTCGCTGGATATGGAATCGGGAGCGGCGCTCCGCGCCAGCAGAATCTCGGCATTCCTTTCCATCAAGTATTGGTCGACAGGGGCCATTTTCGAATATTTGTCCGACTGTGCCGCCGCTTTCGGGATAAGGAAACCGATGCTGATTACCAGCAGCAAGGGCATGACACTGATCATTCTTTTACTTCTGCACTTAACCGTCCAGGGACATAGGCATAGAGTTATCAATGACACGTGTTCACCTCCTCCGCCGCGTCCATCATCAGCGGGAGCCTGAACGCCGGGAAACTGTCCGGCGGGAATACCACGATCTCCGCGATTAAGCCGTCCTCGATTCGAAGAACCTCCAGCGCCAGAGCCCGCCAGCTGGAATCACCAGGCTGGCACCTATAACAGGCGACCGCTGGCTGCAGGTTGGCGTGGGTCACAATGCAACGGAGGCGACCAAATCGTTCGGAGCCGAATCCGCCTTCAATCCATAGTCTGAACATCGCTTCACGGCCTTCGGTTGCGCCCGGCTCGGGCGGCATGCGGAAGGTTGCGTCCTCGCGGATTATCGTTTCGAAGGCGCGAAAATCCGCCGCTTCGCTCGCCTCAACATATTTCTTCAGCAGATCGCGCTCGGCCGCGCTGGGCTCCACGTTGGTGGGCCACGGCGGCTTGCGAGACGGTAGACGCTCGCGGAGCCTGACCCGCGCGCGCTGCAATGTACTGTTTACGGCTGGGACGCTGAGGTCGAGCAGGTCAGCGGCGTCCTTGGCGGACCAATCCAGCACGTCGCACAAAATCAAGGCGGCCCGCTGCTGCGGTGTGAGGAGCTGGATTACCGTCAGAAAGGCGATCTCGATAGTTTCGCGTATCAGCGTCATGGCCTCCGGCGTCCTCCCCGGCGGGTCGGGTGGGTCGAGCACAGAGTCCGGGATCGGCCGCAGCCAAACGACATCATCCGGCTTCCCGGTCCAGCCATCATCCGCCGCAGCCCTGGCGGTGAGGGCCTCGCGCCGCTTATCGCGGGCAATCGCATCGAGGCAGGCGTTCGTGGCCACGCGGTAGAGATAAGGGCGCAGCGGCGCGCCCTGCTGCAGGCTTTCGCGATACCGCCAAGCGCGAAGCAACGTCTCCTGCACCGCGTCCTCGGCGTCCTGCAAGGAGCCGAGCATGCGGTAACAGTGGACCAGCAGCTCGTGGCGATGACGCTCAACGGTGCTGATGAACTCGTTCACTGTGTACCTCCGTTCCAGCGACGCCAATGGATCAGTGTCGATTCTTACTTGTAATACCGGAACTGGGTCAAAAACTCATCGCACAGTAGCATTCGGAGTTTCCCGAACGTCTAAGCCGGCCGGTCATCGCTAAATGGCAGCTTATATCATCGGAATTGCAAACGATTGTGTCACTCGCTTCTCCAAAACCAACCACTGGATGAGCAAGGATTTCTGGTAGTGCCTCAGTTTGAATTACATGAGGCGCTTCACCAGACTGACGAACGCTTTCAGTAAAAAAGTTCAGAATCATGCGGCAATGGTTGCGATCTACGCCGCACACTACGACTTCGCCAGAATCCACAAGACGCTGCGAATCACTCCGAGCATGGCCGCTGGCTTGAGTGACCACGTTTGGAGTCTTGAGGAAATCGTAACGATGGCCGACAGTTACATGCCGAAACCCGGCAAGCGCGGACCTTATAAGAAGTATGATATGGAAGGCGGTGCCATAGATGGCAGGATCAAGTAGTGGACAGGTATTCACCTCCGGGGGACAGATATTCAAACCGGGTGAGGAATGCCCTATATCTGGTGTCTATCGCGTGGTTCACAATCCAGCGCATACCAAAGAGCACGAGGTCACGTGCGTCTTTCGGGAGAAATTTCTTCCGTGCAACAACTGCGGCGATCAGGTCCGTTTTGTGCTAGAGCGCGGAGCACACCACCTGCACGTAGACGACAACTTCAAGACGTAGGTTTCGTTAGTTGGCCGTAGTTTCCTAAATTTCAAACTGAGGCACTACCGGATTTCTTGAGTACTTCCAGGGTGACGGGCTACCCTGAAATAATCCCAAGGTAAGGCTTGCCGACGATCCAGGAGTTGGTAGCGGATCAGACCATCGGTGGTTGGCCCCTCAGGTGCGATCCAAGTCGCAACACTCCATCTTTTTGATGGGCTTTTGAATTTACCTCCAGATCCAAACGCCGAACACCAGGCTGGAAACATGAACAGACTCGCCCGCGCTGCGGGCGAAAGTTGCTGTTTGGCCGAAAGTACTCGAATACGTGAAACCGATGTATGGGGCAAATTTACGAGAGATCTGATAACCAAGCCTTACGCCGCTATCGAGATCGGACAGTCCCGTTCCAATCCCCCGTCCACGATCTGCCTGACCGTAGAAATTCATTTCGACTTGAGGTTGCAGTATCAGGCGTTGACTGAGATACAGATCGTACGAGCCTTGGATTCTTCCCGCGACGCGTCCTCCATCGCGAACATAAAACGTAGGTGCAAAACTGAAAAAGTAAGGAGCGAGTCCCTGCACGCCGAGTGCGGCCCACGCCCGAGTCGGACCGGAATCGAGATCAATCCGCGCACCCGCCTGCCAATCAAAGTAACGCATGTGCGGAATTGGCCGGTCGTAAAGAACCTCGTGGTCTCCATCGCTGGTGATTCCACTTGTCACTATTCCTTCGGACTTGATCCACAATTTGTTGAAGTCGGTTCCGATCCAGCCCTGGCCGTCCCAACGAAAACTAGTGTTCGGCCCATCCGTTCTGCCTTCGAGTTGGTCGAACGTTACAAAGTTAAGTATTTGGTTATCCTTCACTGGCTCGGGCCAATTCGATGCCGGAGTGGGTACATCGACTGGAGCTGCCGGAGCCTGTGCACAAACCGGCTTTACTGCGGCGCTCGTCAACAGAGCTCCGGCCATGACAAGTTGAAGAGCGCGGCGCGCCATCATGACACCACCACCGTACGAAACATCCCTGCCTCCATGTGATATTGCAGGTGGCAGTGGAAAGCCCAGCGTCCCGGTGTGTCCGCGCTGACCAAATAACTCACGCGCTCGGCAGGCTTGACGATGAGCGTGTGCTTGTAGGGAGAGAACTCACGGTTGCCATTTTCCAACACACTCCAAAGTCCGTGCAGATGAATCGGGTGCTCCATCATCGTGTCGTTGATGAGAACGAAGCGCACACGCTCGCCGAGTTTCAGATGGATTGGCTCAGCCTGCGACAACTTGCGTCCGTCGAAGCCCCAGATAAACCGCTCCATATTGCCGGTGAGGTGGAGGACGATTTCGCGAGTCGGTGGCCGACCGTCGACACCTCGATAGAGCGCGCGGAGGTCGGCATACGTCAGCACGCGACGACCATTTCCATTCAGCCCGTCGCCCGCATTGTGCAGCTGGGGAGAAGTCTGCATTGCCACGCCGACCACTTCAGGGCCAATGTGCAAAGGCACGTCTCCTTCGAGCGTTTGGGTTGGGCGAGACATCATCTTCGACGTCGGTGGCATTAGCCGCGTCGTGCTTGGCCCAGGCTGTGGAAACGGAGTCATACCCGCCGACTCGTTGAATGCAGGTGTGTGCTCGTCCATTTGCGTATGGCTCATGGCGGACATGTCCCCATCTTTCATTCCACTCATGTCCATGGTCTTCATTGCGGGCATGCCGTCCTGGCTCATCCCATCCATTTGCATGCCCTGTATTCCCGGCATTTGATCGGAGGGCATGCCGTCCGTCTTCATGCCCTTCATCTGACCCATACCGCCCATCCCCATATCGGCCATCGTGCGAACGGGATATGGATCCATGGGCGGGATCTCTGCCGTCATGCCCGCTCGCGGCGCCAAGGTACCGCGGGCATAACTACCGCGAGATTCCGGCTGCGCAAAGATGGTGTATGCGGTTTCCTGGTGCGGTTGAACGACAACGTCGTAGGTCTCAGCGATGCCGATCCGGAACTCATCCACGGTCACTGGCTGTATACAATTTCCGTCGGCTTGCGCGACGGTCATGAGTAGACCCGGTATTCGCACGTCGAAAATGGTCATTGACGACGCATTGATGAAACGAAGTCGAACCCGCTCGCCGGGATTGAATAACGCCGTCCAGTTCGCGCCAGGGGGATTTCCGTTCATCAGGTAAATGTAGGTCGCGCTGGTTACATCGGCGATGTCAGTGGGGTTCATGTCCATGCGCCCCCACATCAGTCGATCCCGTACGGTAGGGCGCAGGCCGTTGCTTTTTACGTCTTCAACAAAAGTGCCGGCCGTGCGCTTGTGGAAGTTGTAATAGTCGCTTTGCTTCTTGAGGTTGCTATAAACAGTCTCGGGACTTGTGTCCGTCCAGTCGCTCAGTAGTACGGCGTAGTCGCGATCATATGCGATGGGATCTTTGTCCCGAGGCTCAATGACGAGAGCGCCGATCAAACCTATCTGCTCCTGAGAGCCGCTGTGGCTGTGATACCAATATGTCCCGTTCTGCACTACAGGAATTCGATAGACAAATCTTTGGCCCGGTGCAATTCCCGCAAAACTCAACCCCGGCACGCCGTCCATCGCCGCAGGAACACGAACACCGTGCCAGTGAATAGAGGTCATAACTGGAAGGTGATTTGTCACCGCGACTGCGACTGTCTCTCCCTCACGCCATTTGAGCGTCGGCCCCGGCAATGATCCATTGATTTTGATCGCCTTTCTGCGCCGCCCCGTGAAATTAGCGTGATGAGGCTCAATTGTTAAATCGAAGTGATTGCCCGTCAGAACAGAGGGTGAGTGATCAATAACCTCGGCATCGGCCTGGTTGAACTTTCCTTCAACCGCAGCGGCAATGCCCACTGCGGCAACTCCTTGGACAAAGCGGCGCCGCGTCAGTGTCAAACCGTGATCTCTTTTTGGTGTGGCCACGATGGATCGCCTTCTATAAGTCACTTCGACTTAATCGTCGACTACTGGCCAACCAAGTCCTAGCCGAGTCGGCGAGAGTCACCACCGCGGCACCCAGCATGATGGCGTCCTTGATGATCAGCCGGCCCGCTCCCGAGAGATAGGGGAATCCGTGTGTGGAGGCTCCCAACGCAGGAACCCATGCCTCCGGAGTGGTCACTAAGAATGAGAGCGTTGTAAGGGACATCAGGATAAGAAGGAAGCTACCCACGGCGGAAACTTGCGGCAGGATGGGATATGCCGCGATCAGCACCCCAATCAGAACGATCACGATCCCCAACCCATGGGAGAATGAGTACGTGCCGTTCGATTCATGCCACTGCTGATGAGCGGGAATTACTTCACCTTCATTGTTCATGTACTGGTGATATTCCGGAACCGGATAATGATAGAAAAAGCTCATCAGCGGACTGTTAGCCACCAGCGGCACAATGCCCTCTGCCTCATAGTCGGCGAATTTCAACCCGCCAATCCAGCACAGCACGATGATCAGTCCCAAGCGCAACAGGCCCATGCCAACGCGGTCGAGTTTTGCCGCCTGCTCGTAAATACGCCTCACCACGGACTCCAGCGCGGAATACGTGCTAACGGCAGTGCTGACCTGTGTTGACATAACAGTTCTCCGTTTCTCGGTGATCGACTAAGTCGGCGAGAAGCTTTCCTGGTTGAATGACCCCGGCGAATCGCCATGACCCACCCGTGAACCAGACGGTGCAAATCACTTGCCACCCGGTCCAGAAACCGCAAATACATGACCTATCAATGAATTCGTGGCAAATCAGTAAAAGGCCGGCAGTTGGCTCTCCAACTTTCACCATTGCACTGTCAATTGACGGTCGTGCTGTCGAAATCCGGACTGAAAATACTGACCATGACGCTTCGGTCCTACCTTAATTGTCGAATGAGGAGATCCGGGTTAGATTCCCGGCGCGAGTTCCAAAGGGCGGGTAATGTAACCGAACAACACGTCCGGAGCTGCAAATGCGGGCTTGACTCCCGGCCCGGCCCGAGTGGAATGGCACAAAGATCACTTTTGAAATCGCTAAAAACGGCGACAAAACCGAAGTTCGCTTGACGCATGTTGGCTCTAGGTGCTGGTTTACGGGCAAACGGGAAGTAATCCAAACGTAAGGTTAGCCGACGATACACTCGGAACGGCTGACGAACATCCGCGCCTAGGTGGTGCATGGACGGAGCAGTGCGTGCAGGCAGAGCCCTTTTTCGTCTTCACCAGTCCGCTACAATTCCAGCGTAGCCGTTCTATGGGCCATTTGATGCCAATCGTTACGCCGCGCCTGATCTTGCGTCCGCCAACGCTTGGCGATTTGGATTCGATGCAGACCGCCAAGGAGGAAGCGTGGCCAGCTTTGCCGACCCGCGGGAGGGCGCAACCGTAGGGAGGAATCAGCCTGTGGGCACCGGTCGAAATCGCTATCCGCATTCGATCCGGATCATGCTTTTGCCTCCGCGATTGGAGACCGTATTTATGGCAAAAAGTAAGACAAGGCGCAAACGAATACCGAAGCATGCTCAGAAGCTCCCGGATTTTTGACCAATCGAAGTGAGGCGTTTGAACAGCTTGACCTCCTCAAGTCTGACAGAAACTACGATCATGCGATCATGTTCTACTCACACTGACGACTACGCCAGCAGCAATACCGATACAGGAAGTTATATGCGGGGTAACGGGCCAACTCGGGGGAAACGACGACTCTGATTTCCGTCGAAGCGCTCCTGAAATAACAACACTAGACATCGCGTATGAGAGGGCGATGGGCGTGATTCCATGCGCCTTCATCGGTCTTTAGTGACCACAAACTGACTACTTCGGCTGCCGCCTAACCTGCAATCTGGTGGTGGAGGTCGACTTGAGTGGGAAGGGTGAGGTAAAAGATTGCACCGTGCGGAAAGTTGTCGGCAGCCCACAAGCGACCGCCATGCGATTCAACAATGGAGCGGCTGATGGATAACCCCATGCCGCTGCCTTGAGGTTTGGTGGTAAAGAACGCATCAAAGATCTGCCCGGTTTTCTCCTTGGGCAACCCCACGCCGGTATCGCTCACCGAGATCAGCAGTTGTCCATCCTTGCTCGGTTCCGCCTTGACCGTAAGCACCCCGCCTGTTTCTTTCATGGCCTCGATGCCATTGAGAATGAGGTTCATGAACACCTGCTGCAGTTGCACACGGTCTGCGGTGATCTTGGGAGGATCGGAAGCCAGATCGGTCCGGATCGAGACCGCATACTGGTTGGCCTCGGCGCGCAGCAGTTTGACCATTTCGTGAATGATTTCGTTTACCTCGACCAGCTCGCGCTGTGGAGCACACTTCTTGTACAGCGAACGCAAGCGTTCGATGATCTGGGTCGCGCGAGTCCCGTCATTCACAATTCTGTTTGTAGCTTCGAGCGCCTGATCCACATCGGGCTGTTCGCGCTTAAGCCATCGCATGCATGTCTTCGCGTTTGTCATAGCCGCGGCGATCGGCTGTTTCAACTCGTGGGATACGGAGGCAGCCAACTCTCCCAATATGCTGACCCGGTTTACATGCGCCAGCTCCGCCCGCAGTTTCTCGCGCTCTTCTTCGGCGCGTTTGCGATCTTGGATGTCGGCTGAGGTACCGTACCATTTGAGGATTTTGCCTCGCGCATCCCGTAGCGGCACTGCGCGAGACAGGAACCAACGATATTGCCCATCGGCTGCCCGCCGATAACGCACTTCGTCTTCAAAGGGCATGCCGGTCGCCAGAGACTCGCGCCATTTCTCCACATTTCGCTGCAGGTCCTCTGGGTGAGCGGCCTCCCGCCACCCCGACCCGACCGTTCTCTCAGTGGACAAACCCGTGTATTCCTGCCAGTGGCGATTGACGAAGTCCACGGAGCCATCGGGCAAAGCGGTCCAGGCAAAGGTCGGAATGGTTTCGATGACATCCCGAAGTTTCCTCTCCTGACGCCGCAATCGTCGGATTCGGAGCCGATAGGCTCCCCCGAGCATGGCCAGGAAGACGGCCGCGCACAGGGCGCGGAACCAGTTCATCTGGTAATACGCTGGTGCAATAGAGAAATCTAGGAAGGTGCCGGCCTCATTCCACACGCCGCTGTTATTGCAAGCCACGACGCGGAAACGGTAGTTGCCCGGAGAAAGATTGGAGTAAAACGCTTGCCGTCTTGTTCCCACGTCCTGCCAGCTTGCATCATGCCCCTCCAACTCGTAGCGGAACTGCACCTTTTGCGGCACCGCCAGGCTTAACGCTGCATAATCAATTTCAATGTCGCGAGTCAACGCAGGCAGATGAAGCCTGTCGCCCAATGCGTAGTCTTTATGGTCGGCAACCATTTGTTCTATGTGAACTGGGGGCGGAAGGGGGTTTCTGTAAGTTTGCCTGGGATCAATCATTTGTGCGGTACGCCTACTGAGGAACCAAAGCCTCCCATCCGATGTTTTGGCCGTGGTGGGCTGACTAAGGTTTGCCACAACAGAGGTCGCGCCATCGAATTTGTCGAATACCTCAACCGTCAGCTTGACGTCACTTCGATCACGCCATCTATCGAATTCGGACCGGGTAATCTTCATCAAGCCACATTGTGAATAGAGCCAAAAAGCTCCGTCATCGCCTTTGATCGCGGAGAAAATCACGTCACATGGAAGGCCATTGCGTTTATCGAGTACCCGCCAGTTATTGTTATTCCAGCGAAACAGACCATTGCTCGTGGGCACCCACAGGGAATTGTCGTCGTCGATAATCAGGCCAAAAACCGACGCTGAACTATCGAGGCCCTTTATTAAAATTGTGTCGGCACGTCCGTCGCGATAGTAGTGGAGAACATTGGTTCTCCCACCAATCCAAAGACCGCCCTCGCGATCGGGTGCAAGAAAACCTGTCCGGAGGGGGTCCTTCCTCGCCGGCAAAATTTCGTGCACCTTTCCTTCTGTGACCCGAAAAAGACCACCCCACAACGTCAATGCCAAAACGTGATGGTTCGTATCCTCACTAATTGCAGTGATCATGCCTTTCCCAATGTTTTTTATTTCCTGAAGTCGACCGCTCTCATAAGTCATCAGCTTGTCACCGACCCCGAGCCAAACAACGCCCTTGCTGTCCTGGAAGAGGGACTCGACCGGAAATCCTGAGAGCTCGTTCCCGGCCAGAGATGAGTGATCGCCTCCCTTTAGAATGTCGACGGCTCCATCAGTTCCTATCCAGACAGAATCATCCCGTAATGCAAGAATCGAGTAGGGCCATGCTGATGACAGTCCTTCGCGCATGGTATAGGTGACCATAGTGGTGTCGCGAAACATGTCGACTCCTCCATCTGTGGCCACCCAAATATCACCCTCGTGGTCTGCGTAAAACTGTTCTACCGAGTCGCCCGAAAGGCCGTCGGCAGTTCCGTAGTGCTCTGCTATTCCGTCGTGAACTCGATAAATGCCGTCATGTTCGGTCCCAATCCAGAGCGATTCATTGCGGTCGATGAATAATGCGTGAGACCGCACTTTGGTCCCGTCCAGTCCAGGAATGACATAAGCGCCCCATTTTCCAGCGGAAAAATGGCGAATTCCGAGATCCGGGCCGACTCCGTCCACTGTGGCCCAAATCTCTCCTGACGAGCCGGCTGCGACGTCGATTACGCCGTCTCCGATACCTTGATGTTTTTGTATTTCATTTAAGTACGTACTAGCTGAACCGTGTCGCCAACGACAAAGCACGGTTGATCCGAACCATAGATCTGCAGATTTGTCCTCGGTTAATCCAAGACCGTACCTGACTGGAATTCCGTCAGCTTCTCCAAAACAATGCAGCCGGTTTCCCTCAACCCGGCACAATGGCCCCTCACCTGGCGGGAGGTTATAGCGCGTTACCCAAATCGTTCCTTCATGGTCTTCCAAAATCGCGCTGATTCCAATATGTTGAGCGGGGTTCGAATACCACTGAAACTTGCCGTCTTTCAATTGTCCGAAACTGGTCCTCATCCCAACCCAAAGGCTGCCGTCGCGAGCGCCCAGCAAAAACGTGAAACCACGAGTGGGAAGGTCGAGACCAGGTGGAGCATAGCGAACGAATTTGACGCCATCGAAACGCAGCAAGCCGTTCGGTGATCCCAGCCACACATAGCCATCCGCAGTCTGGGTGATCTCGCTCGTAGGATCGATAGCGCCGTCATTCACTCGCCAAACCCGATGCCCATATTGGGAGATGTGCCGGTTCGGGTCGAGTGCGTTGGCCGATTGGCACAAGAGAGACCCCAGCAAAAAGATCTCGAGAGCGCGGCAAAATGGTACGATAAACGCCGCAACTCGTACTTTTCGCGCCGATCGTCCGATGGCCAAGCGCTTCATGACTTCTCGCGGGAATGGCATTTCCAGGGGAAACGCAAATAAGTATGTTTCCAGCAGACGGCCTAACGCCTCCGCAGTACAAAATTACACCTTCGAATGGTGCGATAACAGGGTATTGTGATTGATCTGTCGTGGGCGCTTGGGAAAAGGTACCAGGGGACAACTTCCGACCCGAAAACAGGTGTACCTAGTACTCACGAATATGGCTGGAACCAAGGCGCGGGCTTGCCAACCCAAGTTATGAATGATAAAGGACGTTATCATTCCTCGCCGCGCCTTCCCACATTGAGGCGAGTATGCTCCACACTTCCCCGAAGCCGACTTGAACTAAGCCGCTTTGCGGCGGACGCATTCGCGTGTTGCGGAACCGACGGTCGAGTGATCTGAGCTAGTTTGTGTCGCAGAGGAGGAACTCTCTGTGACCCATTTACGCCAGATCATGCTTGAGGAACTACGGCGCCGCAACTACGCCGAGTCCACCATCGACGCTTACATTCACACGGTCGAGCATTTCAGTCGGCACTTCCATCGTTCACCCGATCAGCTTGGCCCCGAGCATATTCGCCAGTATCAGGCCGCGTTATTCACGCGCTGGAAGCTGGCCCCGAACACCGTAACCCAGCGCTTGGCCGCTTTGCGCTTCTTCTATGTACAGGGGTTGAAGCGCGGCTGGAGCGTTGCCGAGACACCGTATCCGAAGAAGGTTCTGCACTTGCCGCAGGTGCTGAGCCAGGAAGAAGTCGCACGTCTGATCGACGCGGCAGAGTTTCCCTTTCATCGCATCCTACTGATGACGCTGTATGCCACGGGCGCACGCCGCGCAGAAGTGGCACACCTGAAGATCAGCGACATCGACAGCGAGCGGATGGTCATTCATATCCGTGGAGGCAAGGGACGCAAGGACTGTGATGTCATGCTCAGCCCCAAGCTGCTCGATGCCCTGCGCGTCTACTGGCGTGGGTTGAAACGCAAGCCCACCGATTGGCTGTTCCCCGGCAATCGATGGCATACGGCGAGTCATCCGGTCTCCACCAAGGTTCTCTGGAACGCCTGTCAGCAGGCCGCCGAACGCGCCGGTCTTGAGCACAGGCGCATCCATCCCCACACTCTGCGCCACTGCTTTGCCACGCATCTGCTCGAAGCCGGTGCCGACCTACGTACCATCCAGATGCTGCTGGGGCACCGCGACTTGGAGGAAACGACGATCTATCTGCATCTCTCCCGGCGGCACCTCAGCGCTACCGGCAGTCCGCTGGATGCGCTCACGATCCGAGGAGAAGGAGAACCGACGCAGAGCGCATGAACCGGCCTCCTCTGGAGGTGGCCGACATCGTTCGCTGTGCAGGACAGTCCTTCGTTGAGCGCAGCCGCAAGTGGATCAACGGCCAACACGAAAAAGTGTTGCTGGCCATTACACGCTGCCGCACCGCCGCGCTGGGTGGGCATCGCGATCAGTGCTCAGACTGCGGACATACTGCCATCTCCTACAACTCGTGCAGAAACCGGCACTGCCCTAAGTGTCAGGGCAACGCCCGTCTGCGCTGGCTCCAGGCGCGGGAACGGGAGTTGCTGCCCGCCCGCTATGTGCACGTCGTCTTCACCCTGCCGCGGGAACTGGCTCCGCTCGCATTGCAGAATAGACGGCTGATCTACAACCTGCTGTTTCACGCCAGTGCTGCAACCCTGCTAGAGATCGCTCGCGATCCCCGGCATCTGGGAGCCGAGATCGGTTTCTTCAGCGTGCTCCATACCTGGGACCAGCGACTACAACATCATCCCCATGTCCACTGCGTGGTTGCCGCCGGCGGTCTCGCTCCGGATCATTCCCGCTGGATATCCTCGCGCTGCTCCTTCTTCCTTCCCGCCAGAGTGCTCAGTCGTGTCTTCCGCGGCAAGTTTGTCGCCGGACTCAAGACCGCCTTTCATGCGGGTGCACTCCAGTTCCACGGACATCTCTTACCGCTCGCGGAACCGCGCGCCTTCGCCTCGTGGCTGCGGGTTCTGTTCCGTCACGACTGGGTCGTCTACGCCAAACGGCCTTTCGGCGGGCCAGAACATGTGCTGCGCTATCTCGGTGCTTACACTCATCGCGTCGCCATCTCCAACAGCAGGTTGATTGCTCTCTCCGAGGGCCACGTAACCTTTCGCTGGCGCGACTCCGCTCACGGCAACAAGAAACGGCTCATGATCCTGCCGGTCGAAGAGTTCTTGCGCCGCTTCCTGCTGCACCTGTTGCCGCGCGGCTTCATGCGCATCCGCAACTTCGGCTTCCTCGCTAACCGGCGGCGAGCAGAACTCCTTCCGCTTTGTTTCCGGTTGCTCCAGCCATCCGATCAGCCGACAGTATGTGCCGCTTCGCTGACCACGCTCCCCGCTCACTCAACATGGAACTGTCCGCTCTGCGGCGGAACCATGCAGGTTGTCGAGCGCCTCTCCGCCGCGCAACTCTTACTCCGATCTCCGCCTCATCTGAGCCGAGGCGCCGCATGAATCCACATCCCAAGCCTCGAATCTCTCTCGTGCTTCGGCGCGCACAATGGTTCTGCGTCTCGCATTCCTCAGAACCCAATATGGTTGTGTGCGCAAGGCTCTCCGATGCACCGCCCTATGACCATTTTCTCTGCCATCAGCAACTCAAACCAAAGCGCACCGACAGCAACCTCAAACTCGCGAACGATCAAGACCGGCTCATCCGGATACAAACCCCATAGTCCTCCGGGGCGGCTTCCTTCAAGTCGCTGTATCTGAAGCGCCCCTTCACAGCGCATCGCAACCATAGATCTTCACTCGTGGGCGCTTCAGATACAGCACTAAGACTTCTGGCCAGCGTCAAAGTCCGCGATCAACTGCCGCATCCCCTCCGCCGTGACTCAGGCAGAAGCTGCAATCGCAATCGCCACCTCTCTCCATCGGTAAACACCAGCCGACTTGTCGTTACTGAAACTGATCTGACCTGCTTAGGGCTTGCAGTGTCGTAAATTACTCGGCGGCCAATGACTGCGGGTATCAGTCAGTCACTGACTAGTGTCAAATCGAAACAGATCGATTCTCTTGTCAACCCGGATTCTTGTGATGTAGCCGGGGGGCGAATAAAGGACGGGTAAGCTCAATCAACTTTGTAGACGCGGCCGGTTTGCGCCCCCAAGATGGCGCGTTTGTAGGCTTGTGCAACTTTCCATCCTTCGACCGGAATCACGCCGTGAAAGAACGAACCCATACTTGGTACGGATTCTTCTAGGATCGTGGGATTCACCAAATTGATACGCAATCCCTTGGGAAGTTCGATGGCGGTAGCTCGAACAAAACCTTCCAATGCGCCCGAGACGGTTGAAGCCGCGACACCGGCGAAGATCGGTTCGTCATTAAGAACGCCCGAAACCAAAGTGAATGATCCATTTTCTTTGATGAACGCGATCGCCTCCTGAACCAGGCTGACCTGACCCATGAGCTTGCTTCCCAACGAGAACTGCCATTTTTCAGCGGTGAGTTCCGAAAGCGGAGCAAATGCGACTTCACCTGCTGCATTGGCCACGGCATCGAACGAGCCGACGGCTTGATAAAGCTTCCTGACACTTTCGCGGTTCTCGATCTCGACTCGGAAATCGCCCGATTTGCGTCCGACCTTGACTATCTCATGGCCAGCACCCGCTAATGCCTTTTGAACCAGTTCGCCGATCTTTCCGTTTGCACCAATTAAAATAATTTTCATAAAAACTCCATTCTGCCTGCTTTAGGGCTTGTTGTGTCGTTCGATTGTTCACTACTCTTAAGATGGGTCAGTTGACTAACTAACTAACTTAGATACGCATTTTTATGAGGTCCCCTTTCAGGCTTCGCGGTGTGGGCCTGCGGTTTCAGGCGGCCTGGCGTGTCACAAGCTTTGAATTATCTGTGTGCGCCGAGCATGCGATCGACCGATCGGCTCATTTGCTTCAAAATAAATTCAGGCGCCACGCGACTCATCATTTTGAGCTGGTTCGCCTGACCTGGACGAATTTCAAATCGATCGGTTTGCATTCCTTTGACAGCGACTTTAACCATGTCTTCCACCTTCATGATAGAAACGCCTTTCATGTCTCCAGGATTAAAGTCACCCAAGAGTGCGGTTTGTGTCGCCGGCGGCGCTAGCTCAAATACCTTCACGTTGGTGTTTTTTAGTTGCACACGAAGAGACTCGGTAAACGAATGCAGACCGGCCTTGGTGGCGCAATAAACCGGTGAAATGGGCAAAGGAACAAATGCCAATCCCGATGAAACATTTATGATTGCGGCCTCTGATTTTGTTTTCAAATGCGGCAAGAACTGTTTCACCATGCGAATCGGCCCGCTCAAATTGATTTCAATCTCGCGAGTGATGTCTTCGAGGCTTCCCGCTTTGTCGTGAACATTGATCTCACGCATGATGCCGGCGTTGTTGATCAAAATGTTGAGCTCGGGAAATTCTTTGGTGACCTGTTCGTAAAGAGTGGCGATCGCTTTCGGATCGGAAACGTCGCTTCGAAAGGTGTGAATGTTTGGAAAAGCCGCTTTCGCTCGGTCCATCTTAGCTTGATCGCGGCCCGTGATAAGAATCGCGTTACCAAGTGCCGTGAGTTGTTTGGTGAGTTCGTAACCGATGCCGCTGCCGCCGCCGGTGATCAAAATCGTATTGCTCGTGAGCTTCATTAATTAAATACCCCGGTAAGTTTTCTCATGGCATTGTTTTCCATGCCGTTCCTCGTCGTTCGTTATGCTCTGCCAAGTCCTCGGCGGTAAAATCCGATCCGCCCTCACATCGCCCGAATCCAGTCTTTCAGCCGTCCAGTCTCTAGCGCGACCAGAGCAGGCTCCTCGAAGCTGTTCGACAGAACAGCTATGCCTTGCAAGGCCGACAACAGATGAATCGCGAGACCCCGCACGTCGTCGTTAGCGCCCATCGCGCGGAACTGTACCTCGGCCCACGCTAGGTACTCCGTAAAGATCACCGCGGCCAGCTTGGCGAGTCCTCCCCCCTCCTTGCGCAGTTCGGTGCAGAGCGTTCCGACCGAACAACCGCCTCGCGCGAGCACCTTTGCGTTTTCGGCTGTCGACTGCACGCAGGCACATAGCCGCTCTTTGGGAGAGTCCATTTCCTCCCACGATCGCTGCAATTTCCGCAGCTCCTTCAGACGGTGCTCGACAACCGCTGCTGCGAATTCGTCTTTCGTTTTGAAGTAGTAGTAAACGTTGCCCAGCGGCACTCGCGCTTCTTCGGCGATATCCGCAAGTGTGGTCTTCCGGAACCCCTGCTGGTAGGCAAGTTTGGCTGCCGTCTGAATCAGCCGCGATCGCTTGTCGGTTTTGTTCTTTTGCATAGAGCAAATGAGTCAGCTAACTAACTACTAAATATAGCACGTTTGAGGAAACTTGTGGACACCGTGTCGATTTGCGACAAGCCCGGGAGCGATCCGGTTAGGCCATCCCCGCTCGTGTCGATCGGCGCGCGATCACAGTTGTCGCCAGCGTGTTTAGCCAGGCGAACGCGAGGACGCTGTCAGCTCCTGGGCAGCGTAAAACGAAATGTGGCGCCTTTTCCTGCGTTGGCGCTCGCCGACAAGCGGCCGCGATGCGATTCGATGATTGTCCGGCTGATCGAGAGCCCCATGCCGGTCCCTTGGGGTCCATCGTACAATTATCGTACAATTTTGCCTGTTGAAAAGCCGCCGACTGCTCCGAAAAACATCGAACCAACTTCGAAAAGAGATCGAAAATACCGCCGTCCGCTCGCGCAGTGCCTCCGCCGTGGGGGCGATCTAGTCCTTATAAACTCATGCCGTCCTTCTGCGGAATCCCTCTCAAGATCTGATATCTCTTGAGACAAGTTAAGCAAGGGGCAGCCACACAGAAAAAGGCCACCCGTCCCGAGGACGGGTGGCTGGGCCTCCGAACCCAATGGCGGTTTAGAACGTTAAGCGCAAGCCGAATTCGAGTTGCCGCGGCGAACCAAGCGAGTAGACGCCCGTGCCGTTGCCGACCCGAAGCGACCCTTGAGTCGACTGAGTGGTTCCGTTAACCGACTGAGCATTGCCGTTCAAGAGGCCGCTCATGACAGACGGCAGCAGGTTGAAGTTGGCGAAGTTGAACAGGTTGTAGATGCCCACGCTAGGTTCAATGGTGTATCGATCCATGAACGTGTGCCTCCACGCCAGCCGTAAGTCGGTGGCTCGGAGCCATCCGAAATCTACCTGGCTGCCGGAAGAATTGTTGCAACCGGCTTGCGAAGTCGGCGGCGGCGGGCAAATGGCTGGAGATACGCCACCCAAGGCTTGCAGCTGCGCCAGAGTCATGACACCATTGGCAATCAAGACCTTACCCGCAGGTGTAGCCTGATTTGCCTGGGTAGAGTTGTAGTTGGCGATAAGGTTGGTAAGACCGGCAGCGTTAACGCTACGGTCAAACGCCCCGAGCTTTGTCCCCGGGAGAGGATCCTGAACGCTTCCGTCCCCGGTAAAGTCCGTCCGGAAGATTTCGCCGCCTGAGCCTGTGTTAGGAACATCAAGCGCGCTCGCCAATGGGCTGTCGAAGTGAGAGATCAGCCCAATGCGGAATCCAGCTGGTACATCCACATACCCGCCAAAAGACAACTGGTGGGTACGATCCAGCAGCGTGGGTCCGAAGTACCGGCCAGGGTTGTTGTTGTCGGCGGCGATTATGACAAAGTCCTGATCGTTGTCAGACGCCACTCCGTTAGCCTGCTGGCCGCCGGTACTGGAGAACTGCGACAGGCTGTAAGACACCTGGAAGTTCGCCGCTTTGATGCCGCGCATCGGGTTGGTCACGTTTTGCTTCAAGGTCATCTGCAAAGCGTTATAAACCGAGCGTCCTATGGGTTTGAGGAAGTACATTTGCGCCTGGCTTTGGTTCACTCCGCCAAAAGCGCACGGCCGCCCGATTCCATTGACGGACGTGCAACCGGCGCCGATGTCGGCCCCGCTGCCGAGGCCGTTGTTAGCGTAATCAGCCATCGTTGCGCCAGCGGCGATCGCGCAATCCACTGTGGCACAACCGCCGAAAGAGGCGTTGGTAGCTGCAACGGCAGCATTTGCACCCGCCAGGTTAAAGACGCTGGCGTCGCCTACACGGTTGACGTCAATACCGGCCAATGTGCGCGTTTCCACATTGCGCAAGTAATCGGCGCTGAATACCATGCCATGGCGGATTTCATGCTGAACGCCAAAGTTCAACTGCAACGACCGCGGCGTCTTATAATTGGGGTCCAATATATTGGCTGCACCGTTCGTGCCTATGCCGGCAGACAAGAAGTTGCCGATGTAACTGGGGTTGGGAGCCTGCAGATTAAACGGATTCCCAGCCTTCACCTGGTTGAAGAACGAGAGGATCGCCGGAATCTGGTCGCCGATGCGATTGTCATTGCCGCAGAAATCGGTTGAGCCTTGCTGGCCCGGCGTTATCGACCCGCCTGCTATCGGAACTGGCTTCGCCAGACCGTCTCTACAAGCGTTGGTCGTCTGATTGAAGGCCCCGGTTTGCAAGCGCAACGGCCGATCAAACAGAACGTTGTTGAAAATTATGTTCTCGTAGTAAAGCCCGACGCCGCCGCGAATTACGGTCTTGCCGTCTTTCATCGGGTCCCAGGCGAAGCCAAACTGGGGCGCGAAATTGAGGTTAGCCTGCTTAACCCGGTTTCCATAGCCGGGGAAAAAGGTGTTGATTGCTGGAATGGCGGGTAGATCGCTGTCGGTACGGCCGGTATCGCGGTCATAGCGCACGCCGATGCTCAGAGTCAGGTTTGGCTTGACTTTCCAGCTGTCGCCCACGTAAAGACCGATACGGTTATCCGGTCCCAGTCCGCCAGCCGGGAAGCCTAGAGCTGGGTTTTCGGTACTGAAGCCCTGCCCGTTGCCGACGACAATCCGGTTGACAGGGTAGTTCAAAGGATTGGCGGAGCCACCCGGGTAGGGTCCGGCGGCGGCGAAATCCAAGCACGATTCGGTTCCGGTGGGGCCGCAATTCGACGATGTCGTATCAAAGGTAACTCGCGGCGCGGTGCCGAAGAAATCGGCAAAGCCGCCGCCCTGAATGTGATTGAACGACACCCCATAACGAATGGTATGGGAGTGCAACATCTTGCTGCCATCGTACTTCAGTTCGCTGTTCTGCTGGGGAGTGCTTTGCGGGGCCAACAGGTTTGGTCCAAACAAGGACTCCGTCGTGTCGCCAATCTCCAACCCGGTGCTACTAAATGGTAGGGCACTGTTGCCTGAGGTTACGTCCTTGATCTGGTTCTGGAACTTCAGGTACGAGTAGCGAATGCTGTGGGAGAAGCTGCCCGTTGTGAAGTCCACGCCCACTACATGCGTCCGTGTGTAGTCCTTGTTGTCGTATACCTGGAAACCGAAATTGAAGGTCGCAAACAGCGAGTTCGCGAAGTAGGAGTAACGGTAGAACGCTTTTCCGCCGTTGCCGAAGTTGTAATCGATCTTGCCCAAGAGGTCGCTTTCGCGGAAGGGCTGACTGAAGCCGCCGGTGGAACTCGCGAACGGAGTGCCGGTCAAATCGACGGCCGCAAAAGAATCCTGCTTGGTGCGTTCGCCGTCCAGGAAGAAAAATAGCTTGTTCTTGATGATCGCTCCGCCCACGCTGCCGCCGAACTGCGCACGCTGATCCGGATAGTCGTGGCCGCCGGGTGCATTGGCGGAAAAACTGTGGTCACGAATGAAACCGAACGCCTCGCCGTGGAGGTTGTTAGTTCCAGACTTGGTGGTCACGTTGACCGCGCCCGATGAAGTCAAATCCTGCGAAAGGTCAAGCGAAGACTGCCCAAGCTGGAATTCATCGATGGCGCTGGCCGGAATGTTAGCAGTGGTGGTTCCGACTGTTTCGTCGCTGATGTCGACACCGTCCACGTTGATGCGGGCGGTGCGGCCGAAACGCCCTCCGAATGAGATCGAGGAATAACCGGCCTTAGTCGGATCGAAGTTCTGACCGTCCTGAATTTGCACACCCGGTTCGAGCTGCGCTAGATCCAGGAAGTTGCGGCCGTTCACCGGCAAGTTCGCAATCTGGTCGGAGTTCAAAACGCCCTGCACTTCTGCCTGCTCGGTGTTCACCGCGACCGTGCTGGCCTGCACCTCAATGACCTGGCTCTCCTGGCCTAGTTGGAGCCTGATATTGGCAGAGGCCGTGTTGCCCACTTCCACTGTGATTGTTTCACTGACGCTGCTGAAGCCTTTCGCAGAAACCTGCACTTTATAAGTGCCTGGATCCAACGGCCCGGATGTGTAGACGCCGGATTGGTTTGCGTTCAAGTTGAGAGATTGACCGGTGCTCGTGCTGGTGACGACCACTTTGGCGCCACTGACGACGGCGCCGGCGGGATCCGTCACCGTGCCATTAATGCTGCCGTTTGAGACTGTGGTCTGGGCGAATGCCACAGAACACAGCAGCAGCGCGGATAAAGCAACCAGCGCCAGCAGCGTAACTCGTGCGCTGAGGCGGGGGAAACTAAACAGGGGCCGAGATTTCAGCTTAAAACTCATTACTTCCTCCATCACACTGGATTTGACGGCAAACTAATTTTCGGCAGAATGTTCCTCAGGGCTCCGCGACCCGCCTGTCACTGGCTGGCCAACGTCGCGGGTGAACCCGCGTAGAGCGCTAGCGCGGTACAACAACGCAAGCCGAGGGCCGTCTTTGGAGGAAATACGTGAGGTTCCCCCGCTCTGATACGTGATGCGGGGCAGGAGAGTGACGAATCCACCAACAATCGAAACCAAACAAAACAAGCGCACCGATCAATTTGTGCGGATATCAGTAGAGATCGCCGGAGATGTTATGAGATTCGGGAGGCGGGAATAACTTTTGCCTCGACGAATACGGTCGTAACATGCATACTGGTTGGTATGTTAGCGGGAAGAAACCGACGGAGACGGGGCGCGGCGGCGCCGCGCGATCCGGAGCGCACGCGGGAGAGCTTGTTGCAAGCGGCATCCCACGAGATCTACAGATCAGGTTTCCAGAGTGCGAGCCTGGACACGATTCTGGCCTCAACTGGCGTCACTAAGGGAGCGCTGTACTACCACTTCAAAAGCAAGGAAGCCTTAGGATACGCCGTCGTCGAAGAGATCATCGCCCCCGACGTCCACGGCAAATGGGTGCGGCCTCTACAGGGCGTCAGGGACCCTATCGACGCTTTGATCGGCGCTGTTCAACGTATACCCATTCGGCCCGAGGATGTACGGGGTGGCTGTCAGTTAAACAATCTGGCGCAGGAAATGTCTCCTCTTGACGCGGGATTCCGGAAACGACTGGCGACAATCTTCGATGCCTGGCGCGAGGCCGTTGCCTCCGTTCTGCGAGAGGGCCAGGCCCTAGGAAGCGTTCGCCGCGATGTGGAACCCGCTGACGCCGCCGGCTTACTGATCGCGATGGTCGAAGGCTATGGGTCGCTGGCAAAGAATGCTCAGGATCCGAAAGTGATGAAGGCGGGGATCAGAAACATCGTGGACTGGCTGAAGTCTCTTCGCGCGCCGGGCAACCGCAGGAGGGGCTGATCGCATCGCTGTGTAAGGACAGGTTGATATTCTGCATACCAACCGGTTCGTATGCTTGCAAAAACGAAAAAGGAGGATGGACATGGCAAGGATCGGAGTATCACGGCGGAAGGCGCTCGAAGCGGGAGCTTGCGCACTGGTTGGGGCAGTGGCGTTCTCGGTGACGGCAAGCGCGCGCGCAGGAGCGGGGCGGAGCACGACAGCCGAAGAAATCGTCCGGAAGTGGTACGAGACCTGGGAGGTGGAGAAGAAGGACTGGGGTCCATTTGACGCCCTGCTGGCCGACAACTTTACCTTCTCAAGCGCGGCCGGCGACGACCACATCAGTAAGAGCGCTTTCAAAACGAACTGCTGGGATACACAGATCAATTTTATCGGACAATTTGACCTGGAGCGGGTGGTCGCAAGTGGCAACGAGGCGTTTGCTAAGTATCTTTGCCACACGAAAAACGGTAAATCATTCCGGAATGTGGAGTATTTCCGGCTCAAAGACGGAAAGGTGGAGGCAATAGAGTGCTATTTCGGCGGGAAAGATACCTTTCCGTCTGCTGTAAGCAGCGGGATGTGACGCCGTATCAGCCGCCAAGGTAGATGTTCGCAATCGCGCAAGCCTATCTCACTCGGTGAGCCGCGTTACCGGCTCACCGGTGTTCCTTGTCAGCGCCGATGAAGATACGGTCAAGTCTGTTTAGGAGAAACGATGAACCGAAAGCGATTTACCGCAGGTGCTCTTCTGATATTCGCCCTGATTTTTCCCATTGTGACGCCTGGGCACGTGCAGGGGCAGGACAAGAAGGATCCATATCCGAGCATGGCTCCGCTGGATCAGTACCTGATCGCGGATCGAAACGCTGAGATTGCTCTGGCACGGACCGCGGCTCCTCCGTCCGTCTCCGGTGATGCAACCGTCGTGATCTTGGGGCCGCATGGTTTTGAGACCGCAGCCCAAGGCAAGAATGGTTTTGTCTGCATCGTCGAACGGGCGTGGACGAGCCCGTTCGACAGTCTGGAGTTTTGGAACCCTAAGAATCGCAGCCCGATTTGCTACAACCCGCAGGCGGCGCGAACCATCCTGCCCATCACTTATATGCGAACCAGACTGGCGTTGGCAGGAAAATCGAAGGCCGAAATCAAAGACAGTATGAAGACTGCGGTGGAAAAGAAGGAACTGCCGGCTCTGGAGCCGGGCGCAATGTGCTACATGATGTCGAAGCAGGCCTACCTCACCGATAAAGGCATCACCCAGGATGGGGCCCACAACGTGGCTCATATGATGTTTTACACCCCGCAGATCAACCCTGTGGACTGGGGCGCAAACCTGGATAACTCTCCCATTGTTATCGATCCACGGGGCAAGAACGACCCGGAACCGATCAATACATTCATGATGCTTACAGGCGCGTGGTCGGATGGATCGCCGGCTCCACTCAGTTAAATGCGCAGCGGCAGATCAAGGGGGCGAATCGTGACAACCAAAAATTTATTGCAGGATCACAAAATCGTTACGCAGGGCGATTGGCTCGGCGCTCGAAAGGGGGAAACGTGGCGGCTCACAAGCTCAGTGATTTGCGCGGCTATATTTCTGCTCTCGTCGATCGTTCCGGGGCATGCGCAAACACTGGATGCGAAGGCTGATCCAGAGCCCACGGAAGCACCCGTCCGGCCATTCAAAATGCATGTTCCCGACCAGGTTCTTATCGATCTTCGGCGCCGTTTGGCGGAAACAAAATGGCCCGATCAACTTCCAGGCACGACCTGGGAGTACGGCGCCGACATCAAGAAGGTCCGGGAACTCGCGGATTATTGGCAGAACGGCTATGACTGGCGTGAGCAAGAGGCGAAGATCAACCGCTTTGACCAGTTCACCACGGAGATTGATGGACAACAGATTTATTTTATCCATCAACGCTCGCCCCGCCCCGACGCTATACCGCTGCTGTTGATTCACGGCTGGCCTGGCTCGATTCTCGAATTTCTCGCACTGATCGAGCCCCTCACCGATCCCAAAGACAGCCACAGCGCGGCATTCCACGTCGTCATTCCTTCGCTTCCTGGCTTTGGATTCTCCGGACCCACCACAACCCGTGGCTGGGGACCACAGCGGATGGCGCAAGGCCTGGTAGTTCTGATGGATCGTTTGGGCTATTCCAAGTACGGTATCCAGGGTGGCGACTGGGGTTCGGCGATAGCGCAGGACATGGCTTACCAAGCCCCCGCGCACGTGATCGGGCTGCATCTGAATCTGCTTTTCGTGCCCCCGCCGAACCCGGATGCAGTTGTGAAAATGAGCGATGCGGAGCGGAAGCGGTATTCGTACTTTGACCGAGAAGAGAGCAGCTTTTTTTTCCTCCAGGCCAGTGAACCGCAGACTCTTGCCTACTCGCTGACTGACTCCCCGGTGGGGTGGCTGGCCTGGATGATTAGCAAATTTCAACTGCTAACCGACAACAACGGCGACTTTCTTACGGCGGTAGACCGCGACACATTTCTGACCGATGTCACGCTCTATTGGGCGACCGGTACGGTCGGCTCCGCCATGCGAATCTACCGTGAGAACCGGCTCACCAGAGAGGAAATGGCGCAGACGCCACGCCTGGAGACTCCGGTGGCGTACGCGGATTTTCCGAGGGAGGTAGCTGTCCCTCCGTTTCGCTGGATTACTCAGACATACAACGTAGTACAAAAAACTGAGATGCCGAAGGGCGGGCACTTCGCGGCACTTGAGCAGCCACGTCTTCTTCTCGACGATATACGGAAGTTTTTTGCCAAGGTTGATCAGAAAGAAGCTGGAATTGCGCCCTGACACTAGATGGAACGGGGCGGCCCCAGTCAGGTAGGGACTCTCCGCAATGCGAGAGAATGGGCCGATGTTTTCAAGTGTAGGTGTGTCTCTTGCCGGCTATGGTTTCTTCTCTGCCGGCTTGAGCAGCAAGTCCTGATATCGAAGCCGAAAGCCGGCCGCTGGAATCGATGCTGCCATCGGGGTTCAGCGAGAAGGCAATAAGAGCGTCTTCGATGGCGCGGTCCGGCCAGTGAGCTTTGACGCTCCGTACTGCCAGTGCTGCAGATAGTCGCCCATGGAAGGTTGGGGTTGGGGCGCAGATTTGCGTGGCTCTTAGGCACGCGTCCGGGGCGATTAGGCGAGCCGTGAACACCGGACCGAACAGAGATAGACGAGGAAACCATGCGCGTGTTGATCGTGGACGATGAGCCCAAGGAAGAAACGGCTCTGGCAAATATCCTGTCGGCAAGGAGGGACGCGGAACATTTGGATTCAGCCAATGACGCGAGCGAAGCGCTCGATAAATTGGCCACGAACTCCTACGATGTTTTGCTTCTCGACATTAATATGCTAGACCTGTCGGGCACTCAAATAGTAGACCAGCTTAGGGAACGAAACCTTCCGTTGCCGTCTATCGTGTTTGTAACGGCACACGTTGAACACGCGGTCGCAGCCTTCGAGAAGTACACCGTGGACTACGTGCTAAAGCCTTTCTCGAATGAAAGTATCAACGAAGCCCTGGACCGCGCCTCTCGGAGAGCAAAGGGCGAGCGGGCCGCAAAATTGATTGAAGCTTTGCCGCAGTTGCAGAAGCTGTCTTCTCCGGGTCACCCGATGATCGCAATCAAAGCTAAGGGAAGGATTCTCTTTATCAACCCTAGCGATGTGGTCGCAGTTCAAGCTGAGGGCAATTATGTGTCACTGCAGCGGGAGTCGGACTCCTACCTGCTGCGCGAGTCAATCTCGAGGGTGGCAGAAAAGCTGAAGCCGTACGGATTCATTCGGATCCATCGATCTGCGCTCGTGAATACCACGTTTGTGGTAGAGATCAAGCCGTACTCGACGGGAAAGTGTGGTCTCCGCGTTAAAGGTGGGAAGGAATTCGCAGTTGCTAGTGGTTACAAGAAGAATCTCAAACCTCTCACAGAATTCCGGATCGGCGGTGGTGCGTTCCTTGCCGAATAGCCCACTCATAGATGCAACGCGGACGTGAGTATTTGCCACCGACTCCGGAATCGTGTGTGCACGATGTAACCACTGCGAAGAGTTTCACAACAACTACAATTCCCGAGAGGTCCTGAATGCTCTGGTTCTTTGAATCCTTCCTCCCTGTGGCTGGGCTGAACGGAAAAAAGTTGCATCGCGAATATTGCAACTATAAAACGACGCCAGACTCTTACTGATTCTACAAAAGGAAGAAAGTGCCAAAAGGCCTACACGAGCCTATCCATCGTACAATTATCGTACAATTTTGCTCGTCGAAAAGCGGGGCTTTCGGAAACAAAATCTATTCGATAAGCCCCACACTTCTTTCCTTTCGCGTTATAACTCCCCCTTGATTTCCTTGAGGAGGCTGAGGATGCGGTGAACAAGCGGGTCTACATTGCCACGCGACCATAGAGCAAACGTGTCCAAAGGTCCGATAGAAAAACCTGGAGTTCGTAACACGACCCCGTCAGGAACAAAGCCTTTTGCAGAAGACGGAAGGAACATATATCCCACGCGGGCCTTTGTAAGGTTGACCCCGGTCTGATAATGTTCCGCCATTTGATACCTGTCCAGCGGCATGCGATTCTTTAGAAAGGCAGTCGCGATCATTTGGTGCACACTCGGCAACAAGTCTTTAGAGGGCATGATGAGGAGGTCGCCTTTGAGGTCTCTTAAGCTCACGTACTTCTTGCGGGCTGCCCTATGCCCTTTTGGGAGAGCCACAACAAGTCGCTCCCGAATCAGCAGCATGTTCTCGATTTGGTCGTAGGTACGGCTCAAATGACCAATGCAGATATCAAAGGTTCCCGAACGTAGTCCTGTGATTTGCGGGTCTTCAGGTCCTTCTTTAAGCTCGACGTTCACAAGAGGAAGAGTGCTTCTGATCTTCTCGAGAAGCGTGGGAAGAATCTGGAAGGTCGCCGTCGGAATAAACCCGAGCCGGATTGTTCCTACCTCACCCGCTCTCGGCATGAAGTGCTGCTGCCGATGCCTGCTGAAGTCTCAACAGGATTTCACGTGCCGCAGACAAGAAGACTTCGCCCGCACGGGTGATTTCAACCCTCCGCTTTGATCGTCGAAAAAGGGCAACACCCAGTTCGTCTTCAAGTTGTTTGATTTGGACGCTTAGAGAAGGCTGGGAGACATGTAGCTGTTTGCCTGCCTGCCGAAAGCTCAAGATTTCGGCGACCGCAACGAAGTATCGCACGTGCCGGAGTTCCATGGCTGATAATCCCCACCTATCAGAGTGACATGAACAAACTACCACGCCGTATCACCATGCAGACGAATCTTACAAAATGTAACGCCAATGAAAGTGGCGAAATCAGTAGGAGGTGGGTTATGAAAATTGGTTTTCTAGGAGCCGGGAACGTAACACGCACGTTCGGCCGTCACTTGATAAACGCCGGTCACACCATAGTTGTATCCAATTCCAGAGGTCCGGAGACACTGGCTGATTTTGTCGCTGATCTCGGTCCGGGCGCCGTTGCGGGGACCAAGGAGCAGGCGGCCGAGTGCGACGTGGTTATTCTCGCTGTACATTGGGTGAACGTGCGCGAGGCGTTGAAAGGTATCGATTGGCGTCGCCGGATTCTGATCGATGCGACTAACGCGCATATGGATCAGAAACCCGATATCAGCCTGGCGGGAGTCACCAGATCACGGGCTGCGTTGAAAGGGCGCACATCGAGCGAGATGGTCGCTGAGATGGCGGTTGGCGCACGGCTTGTCAAATCGATCAGCAACATGCCGATGGCCTGGATACACGACTTCTCGCCGAACAAGCGTCGTTCCGTCCTCTTTACATCGGGCAACGACAGCCAAGCCAAACAGCTAGTAATCGAATTGGTCAACAGCACTGGATTGGTCGCAATTGATCTCGGATCACTGGCAATAGGCGGTGCTATGCACGAGGTCGGCGCTCCCTTGTCCGGCATCGATCTCCACTTCGTCCGCCAGCTTCGTTGATAGCGCCCGAACGCCGACTGACAATTCTTTGCGGGCGCCAAAAGTGGAAGGAAAAATCACGCGACCGGTTGTGACGATGACTTCCGACAAGCCGACTTCCCGTTACCAATCTGGCCAATTTCCCCCGAAGCCCGTTTCAGAGGTAACCACTGACAACGACTTATGAATCCTAAGATCACTCCAGATGGAGGACGATTATGGGCACTCTCGATTCCCTGTTAGAACGTAACAAAGACTTTGCCGCTCATCAGTCTGCTACGGGCACACGTATGCCTTCGCTTCCACTGGCGCTGCCGAATGTAAGAGCAATCATCATCGGGTGCGCCGATATGCGCGTGGATCCGGCTCACGTACTTGGAATTAAACCCGGCGAAGCCGTCGTGATGCGCAACATCGGTGGTCGAATCACCCCAGGGGTGCTGGAGCAATTAGGTCTACTCGGGCGAATTGGTGAAGTTGCCGGAGAGGTTCCTGGAGGTGGCGGAGAGTTTCACATCATCGTGCTGCAACACACCGATTGCGGCATCACTCGCCTGGCCGGCGATCCCGCCATCCTGGCGCGCTATTTTCAACTACAGGAAACAGAGCTCAAGACGAAAGCCGTAACCGATCCCCGCGCGGCGGTTGCCGTCGACGTTGCTTTGCTTCGGGCGATTCCCGCATTGCCGCCAGAGTGGCTCATTTCAGGCCTCGTCTATGACGTGGCGACAGGACTCGTTGAGATCGTGGTACCGCCAGCGTTGATTCGTGCTGCGTAGGACGCACAACTCGGAAAGTGAACGGCAGGGGCTCCAGTGGTCAAGCTCGTCAGATCTGGGTCATGCCACCATCGACGACCAGTTCGATGCCGGTGATATAGCTACTTTCGTCAGAAGCGAGAAACGACACCACTTTGGCAATTTCGTCCAAGGTTCCGGTGCGACCGAGGGGTATATTGCCCACGACGCTGTCTGCGTACTGCTTGACTTGTTCTTCTGTCATCCCCAGCGAATTGCGATAGCCCGGCGAGGGGATTACGCCAGGACTAACAGCGTTCACGCGGATTTTGCGGTCTTTAAGATCCGTGGTGAAGGTACGCGCGAAAGAACGCACGGCGGCTTTGGATGCGCTATAGACACTCATCGCGGGCGCTCCAGTACTGGCAACGATCGACGCATTCAGAATCACGGAGCTTCCATCGTTGAGGAGCGGAACCGCCTTTTGCACGGTGAATAGAAGACCCTTGACGTTCGCGTTGAAAGTGTTGTCGAAGTGCTCTTCGGTGATTGCGGCGAGCGGGGCGAATTGTCCGGTGCCGGCGTTGGCGAATAGAATGTCGATGTGCCCCTTCTGCTGCTTCACAGTGGCGTACAAGCGATCGAGATCCGCAAGATTTGAGACGTCGCCCTGCACTGCAGTAATACTCTTACCAATCTGCTTCACTGCCGCGTCGAGTTCGCTCTCACGGCGGCCCGTGATAAAGACGTACGCGCCCTCTGCAACGAAGCGTTGTGCCGTAGCCAGACCGATTCCGCTATTGCCTCCGGTGATGACTGCTACTTTTCCTTCCAGTTTACTCATGAGCTTTCTCCTGTTTGATTTCCCATTTCTCACGCCATATTTCCGTACTGCCTGGTACAGATGTCACGGGCGATTGAATAGATACAATATTTGTACCGATAGGTATGGAAGAGGCATCATACATAGGTATGGAACGGAAGAAATCCCCAAAACGAATGGGTCGTCCCCGCTCCTTCGATATCGACCGAGCGTTGGACCGCGCGCTGGCGGTGTTCTGGCGAAAGGGATATGAGGGCGCGTCTCTGTCGGACCTGACCAAAGCTGTGGGCGTCAATCGTCCGAGTCTGTACGCCGCCTTTGGCGACAAAGAAGCGCTGTTCCGCAAGGCGCTCGACCGGTACTTGAAGGGGCCGGCGACCTACACCCAAGAGGCATTGAGGGAGCCGACCGCCCGTGCAGTCGTGGAACGATTGTTGCTGGGTGCGGCCAATTTGAACACAGCCCGGCGCAATCCCGGCGGGTGCCTGATGGTGCAAGGTGCCCTTGCCTGTGGCGAGGCGGCCGATTCCATCCGGCAGGAACTGACCGCCTGCCGCGCGGCGGGTGAAGCTGCGATGCGTCGGCGTTTCGAGCGTGCGAAATCAGAAGGTGACCTACCGGCCAATGTAAACCCCGCTGATCTTGCTGGCTACATCGCGACGGTCATCTACGGAATGGCGGTTCAGGCAGCGGGCGGCGCAAGCCGAAGTAAATTACAGCGCGTAGTCGAGATGGCGCTGCGAACGTTGCCGCTGTGAGACGGCCCGTGGTCCACTTTTGTCGGAAGCGACAGCTTCTGACGCTTGTGTGAACCCAGCCGAGAAAACGCTGGCCCGAAGTCGGCTTCGAGGACATCTTTCGAAAACGCGTCAGGCGCAAAGGGATCTGTTGCAGCGATTTCCCCGAAGCCCGTTTCGAGGGCCTATCGGACTTGAGGGTGTGTGCTCTAAATGCGATTCCTTCCGGTTTGCTACCATCCATGAACTGGGTTCGGTTCCTGGTCCCGGTCTCTATGGTTACGGACCGGACGTCGGGGTAAGGGATCGATCTGAGAAAATATCCGGCAGCAACGACATCGAACCCGGACATGCCGCCTCCGCTTCGTCCCAAAGTGCTCGAAAATATGGCGGGAGCCACGGGACTCGAACCCGCGGCCTCCTGCGTGACAGGCAGGCGTTCTAACCAGCTTAACTACGCCCCCGCATACATTGCTCTGCTTTTGCCGGACTGTTCCCTTCCCTTCCCTCGCTTCCCAGTTGTGTCCGAAACTGCCCGAAAGTGCCGTGACAGCGAAATCTTCACCGGTAACTAACTGAAAACACGCGGCACGGATGGCGCTACAGAAACGTTTTGATGACCCTCGGAAACAGTTCGTGGACCCTTATTGGACCATAATTTCTGGTGTGCTTTCACACGGCAGAGGCCGGCCGAAAACTCACGCCGCCACGGTGTCAGCCAGGGGGTTCGCCGCAGGCGCAACCCAAAAGATTGAAATACCCTACATTGCTTCCTCATCCTGCATAGCCCTCAAGAACCTTTGACTGAGGGCCGGATCAATACGATCAGCTTGCGCCAGCGCCCATTGGCTCCATTGTTCGACTTCTTCGATTGAAGAACCATCAAGTGCCCGTGCTTGTCGGATCGCTTCGACATACTTCCTTATCTCGCCGGCCTGCTGAAACGCTGCCGCATCCCTCAGAAGCCGGTTTATTCGACCTTGCTCGATTCGCTTCTGCCGTTCTCTCTCTGCGCGTTCTGCTTCAAGCTTGCGCTTACGCTCTTCCTCTTCGAGTTCAGCTTTCCGCTCAATAAGCCATTGATGGTGATGGAGTGCGTGTTCGCAATACTGAATCTCAGCGGTCAGGATCAACTGAACCGCGATGTCTGTCATCCGAGTTTCGATCTTCTGGACATCATCGTCCTGCCAAGTCGCAAGCACTTCTTCAGAGCCGAAAAACTTCACAACAGACAAGCACAGTTTCGTGTCGTTGGATTCCCCAGTGGCGTTTCCGGCTCGTGCACGACGAGTTGATATCTTAGGTTTTTCAAGATGGAGATGAAGATGCTGCTGGAAAAAGGAAATGTGAATCTCCCGTGCTTCGCGGCCGTGGACCGATGGTCTACCGTTCATCGTCGCCACCGCAAAGAACAGGCTGTTCAAGATCCGAAGGCGACGGCGTTCAAATGATGTTTCAAAGATCGGATTGTTCCACGACATCGGATAAGGGTCGGCTAGCTGCTTCTCTCGGCGTTTTTCATCCTCCCTCAGGAGACGCTCAATCGCGGGATGCCAATTGAGGATTTTATGCGGAACGGCTACGCGACCGACAGTTTCAGCTATCCGTGCCCGCACAGTCTCGATCGGCTCGGAGAACTCTGGAGGAGCACCAATGGGGGTGAGAAGTTCCTCCTGATTCCAGTGGCGGTACGAACCATTGCCTCCGCTCCCGATTGAAACCTCATCGTCCATCCCAGGGGGACGTGTGGAGAATGCCGCTTGAAACGTATCCTTTCCCCGTACCTTTCTTTGCCCAATAACCGCGGTCCGGGGTCGGGATTCCTGCCCGTGCGCAGGTCTTCTTAAGTGCTACGTCGGAGATCCCGAACCGTGCGGAGAGAGTCTTCATCGGTTCAGACCAGACGAGATCGTAGAGCGCCTTTCGAGAGAGTCGTTCAGTCATGGTGTTTTTTGAATCGGATATCCTAAGTTGTGATTCTGATACCCTCGCGGTGAACCAAACCGCGCGGCCCGAACCCACTCGGACTATTTGTTTTCGGCTGGCTTGAGGTGGGCCGGCTCTTCAAGGATATCCAAAAGAGCAGTTGCGCAATACACTCGATCGCGCTTCGCATCGCCAACCCGTTTTACGATACGCGCACGTTCCAGTCGTTCGATGGCGCGCTGCGCGGTCGTAAACGCGATCGCCAATTTGTCCGTCACGCCTCTTGTAGTGATGAACGGATTTGCCCCCAAGAGCTCGACTACACGCAAAGGGTTGTTGCTCGATTCTCCGGAGACTTTCTTCTGCCACTCGGCCAGTAGTCCGTTGACACGCATGGCTCGACTCAAAGCATCCTCAGACATGCGAGCGACTCCCAGCAGGAAATACTCCAACCAATCGTTCCATGCCCCGCGTTCGCTGATCGCGCGCAAACCGTCGTAGTAGTCTCGCCTTGAGGCTTCAAAGAACGCCGACAAATAGAGCAGGGGTGTCGGGAGGATCTGGCGCTCGATTAGGAACAAGGTTATGAGCAGCCGTCCGACTCGGCCATTGCCATCAAGGAACGGGTGAATGGCTTCGAACTGATAATGGGCGAGAGCTATGGTTACCAGAGGCGGGAGGGTCGATTCATGCAGGAACTTTTCCCAGTCGGCAAGACACGGCTCGACTTCTCCCGGCGGGGGTGGAATATACGAAGCAGTTGCGATCGTGCTGCCAGGCTTGCCAATCCAATTCTGAATCTTCCGAAAACGTCCGGGCGCAGCTTGGTGCCCCTGAACGCCCGTCATGAGTTTTTCGTGCAGCTCGCGGGTGAGCCGGACGCAAAGAGGAAGTTTTTTGAGGCGCGACATTCCGTGCTCAAGCGCAACTACGTAATTGCCAACTTCCCGAAGATCCTCGGGACTTCGATCAACGATCGCTCCCGCCTCAGCGGCAAGCAACTCACCAAGCGTGGCCTGTGTGCCTTCAATCTTGCTCGATAGAACGGCTTCACGTTGTACGAAGGGCCGGATCAAAATATGAGGATTGGGGAGCCGCCCACCCTCGCCCGCTAATCTTCCGACTAGCCGGTCGGCGTCGGAGAGTGCCCCAATCAGCCGGGGTGTCCAGTTCAGTTCAGGAGGCAGGGGCGCCGGCACAAATGCTGAATAGCTGCCCTGCGACACTTTCCGGCCGGGAATGTTGGTAGTGTGGGCCACATCCGCCTTCTTATGGTCGAAAATAGCGTTCCGCGCTATTTTCACAATCTATGATAATCGAAAATAGCGAGATTGGCTATTTCCGCAGGTGAAAGCACCCCAGGGGTCCGGAACGATGCTCGCGCTTCAGGGTTGGCCCAATACCGAGAAAGTGTCCTTCAATTCCCACTCAAGAGTCATGGGTGATAGAAGCCGATGCACCCCAGATTCCGCTCTTATGAGCGTACGGAATAACGTGCCGACGAGAAGTCATGGACAGCACCTTTTCCCAGCGCTACGGTGGGCCAAAAGCAGCGGCTCTGAAGTGTCACTGCTGGAGGCTCTCATGGCGCATTTGGCTCGAATCAAACTTCCCTCCCCGATTCGGTTAGCGGCCCCTTCAAGGCTCGCAAAATCGGCGCGGTTGGTCCTGTCACTTCTCGTCTTGGCTCCCCTCGCAGCTCATGCTCAAGGAACTCCCTTCGACACCGGCTTTAATGTCATCCAAGGCCGTCCAGCACAGCCCAAAGCGACGCGCGAAAGGACACTCGCGTTCTCGATAATCGTTAGGACGTGGCGCCATGCCTCAGTTGCTGATGAAATACCCGGAGTTGAGCAGTTGAGCCGCAGCCACACGCCGGATTCCCGTCCATCATCCTGCGAAGAATTGATCGATATCGCCCTTTGGCTGCAGGAGCGTGTGGACCTTGGCCGCAACAACGCTATCGTCTGGTGGGCATGGGCTGAGCAACTTTCGCGACCTGGAAGGGACCACAGCACAACCAGTGCTTTTCGAATGAAGGGTTCTCAGTCAGCTGCGGCGGCTCCAGTTGGCTGGTGCTTCATCATCTCCTCCATTCCTTTCTTCATTTCCTTAGCCGTGGGTTCCGCTTTGTGCGTACCGACCATCCATGCGTAGCCGTCTGGATCTACGACAGTGCCGCAGCGATCGCCCCAGAACATGTCCATCACGGGGCCTTGCGGTGTTGCGCCAAGCTTAGCCGCTTTTTCGACGACGTTATCCACATTCTCGACATAAATGTAGAGGGAAGCAGGAGAGGCACCGACGCTCTTGGCGCTGCGTCTCCCCATTTGCTCGCTCTCCGGCCCCAGCATTAGCGTGGTGCCACGCAACGTGAGTTCAGCGTGAACGGGTTTGCCATCAGGCCCCTTCATGATGCCGCGTTTCGCGAAACCGAAAGCCTTTTGATAGAAGCTCACCGCAGCCGGAATGTTAGAAACGGTAAGCGCGGCCGATACGGCGCTGTACTGCTTCTTGTTTAGCGGATCGATTTTCTTCCTTGCCATTTGTGCTCCTTTCGTGCGGGTGATATTTTACCGAAAAGGAATGAATGCCGCACGCGGATCAACGAAAGGCGTGGTCACGCCTGGGCAGGCGGCGCGAGCTTTAGAACAAGTGCGCGGATCGCCGCAGGCTCGTGTTCACCAGCGTCCGCCGAGAGAGCATACGACCGTTCAAATTCATTGGGTCCTTGCACTCGCAAGTCCCAGCTCTCAGCCACGCACGATCCGGCAATCAACACGCGCCATTCCCCTTGTCGATCACTGAATGCGTGCTCCAGGTGAGCAGTGATGTCGCGGCACAGCTGAGCGTCTCCGAGATTCCGCAGCTCGATCGTGACTCCCATCCCATTGCAATTCTACCGAAGACAAACTGCCCAGCCGCCGACGTTTGTGTTCTTCCAGTTCCCTTTTGACGCCGGTCCACGCTGAAACCCTTCACCCGCAAGCCCCACGCAAGCGCAGGAGACCCACGATGAGACTCCATCACCCATTCTCAACAATAACGAAGCACCAGCCCTTGCACATGATTGAACCATCGGGAATCAGGCTCGTTTCACTTCACACTTCGTCGAAGTTCGGCGCATCGTGCTCGGCCAATGACGGGAGTTTCCGGGGCCGTGAGTTCGCCGGGTATTGTGCAGTTCTGCTCGATCGCACTCGGGGTCAAGTGGTACGGTTTCGGCGCGATTGCCTCCGGCCACGCCCTCTGCGCTTCGCCGATCGTGCGATAGCAGTTGTCCACGATGGATGCACCACCGTCCGAGATTTCGACGATAGCGAACAGTGATTTGATAGCATAGCCATCGGCTTCAAGATAGATCGTTGTCTCGTCACCCAGGACCTGCGAGATCTCGATGATGTACGTCTTCGTTTCACGCATACCGACTCCTAGAGACAGACTAAACTAAATGGACTAAGTTCTATGAAGGCAGCCATGAAAACAGTGAACATTCACGAGGCGAAGACTCAACTCTCGAAACTTATAGAAGAAGCCTCAAAAGGGGAGGCCTCCGTTATTGCCAAGGCAGGTAAACCAGTCGTAAAGGTGACTGCCCTTAACGCTCCAAGCGGCGCTCAGATACGGCGGCTAGGTTTCATGGCGGGGCAGATCTCGGTGCCGGACGACTTCGACCGAATGGGCCAGGAGGAGATCGAGCGAATCTTCGGTGGTGCCCGCCACTCCGCTCGGGGAGGGTGCCGGATACGCGGTTGGACTGAGCCCTAAAAATGTATCGTGGTGTCCTTAACAGTGAGACCGAGCCCTTGATCACTTATGTCATCACCCATCGGTTGGGCGCACTGCAAAAGGAAGCGGCGGCAGAGACAACCCTTTCATCAGAAGGTGCACTCTAAGCTGCGTCCTTTCGCGAGGGCTTGTATATGTTCCTTGGTATCTCGCCCCTTCTGAGGTCAACCGTCAGCCTAAGCCTTCTGCTAGGCCTGACTAGAGCAGTCGCGCAAACGTCTCCCGCATCTTCCGCCGCCGTCGAGGTGGCTTACATCACCAGCAACGGAGCCGTCGAGACTTGGAATGTTGATCCTCAAACCGGTCTTCCTACCGATCAAGGTCAAACACTGGTCCCGCCTGTTTACTTCTCGCTTGTGCCTTCGGCTGACGACCACTTTGTATATATCACTGGAACTGATCCAGCGAGCAACACGGAGAAGCTTTGGGTTTATGCGACCGGCGCGAACGGAGTGCTACAGGTAAAGCCTATTCAGAAACTCAGTCTCCCAAACGGTACCTCGAACCTGACAATTGCTCCCAGCGGTACCTTTGCCTATGCCGTTCATGCGCAATTAAATTCTCAAAATTACGAGGTGTCGGCGATTCTGCTGTTCCACGTCAACCCGACGACCGGAACTCTCTTTGGTCGGACGGTAGTCACGAAATATCCGCCCGGCGGCCTGTGTAACTCTCAACTAGACGATGGCTACCCTTCCCTAATTGGCTTCAATTCCAAGGGAACCCAGTTATATGACAGTTGGTACTGTCGCTTTCACGAGTCAGGCTCAGTGAATTACTACGCTCTACAAGTAAACCCATCCACCGGAAGTCTCAGCGCTGGAACTGAAATCTTTTCCTGGGGGATTTCAACGGGCGGGGGCTTCGACACCGTCGATTTCACTCCGAAGAATCTCATCGACTTCCAGGTACCCAATGATTACCAGATAGGTATCAACTCCGTGAACGTTTACCCGCCGAGCGGCGGCACATCTCCCACCTTTACCTGCGATGCGTCCATGCTGGAAGCTTGTGGGTACGGCCTCAAAATGCACGTCGACCCCTCGGGAAAGTTCATTTTCCTCGAGACCTCGACCGATAACACGCAGGAGACGAAACTCAATTTGACCGCGAAGCAGATCGTGAGCACTCCGTATTACCTGCCTGACACTCTGCAGGCGTTCAGCCCCGACGACACTCTTATTTACGCGCAGAGTCCGAATAACGGCAACCCGCCATTTATTTACCCCGTTTACACGTTTGATTCGGTAACCGGAGCGCTCGGCACAACGAACGGAGCGCAGATTTACACTCAGCAGCCGTTTTCGACGTTGGTGTCAGCTTTAAGAAAATAGAGCGGCGGCAGACGGGAATTCGCGTCCGGTTGATTCGACTGCAAATGCGTAGCAGTTACGGAAACGGAACAAAACAAATATCGCGCCTCTCCAGAACGGACAGTCCTAGGCGCTATAAACAGGCCTCTCCTTGCCCTTGCAGGGATCGGCTGCCTAATCCGGCAACTGGATTCGATCCGGGTGTTTCCGTTCCCGTTCGTGCTCTTCGGCAAGAACCTTTTCTAGCCAGTGCGCTTGACGCGCTGCGGCTGCCTTGTCCACATAGTTTGGATCGTGAAAGACGGTGAACTCCTCACCGCATCTGTCACACCGGAGAGTGCCCATCTCGTTGAAATCTGGCGCTCGCTCTCTCGTTTGACCCTTCTTGATCGCCACTGGTCTCATCCACTGACATTTTATCTGACTGGGTACCCTCTGTTTTCGCCGTTAGGACAGCCGCTCCCTCGAGAACTACATATGCAGCAACGTCTATGTTTTCCAGTTAGCTAATAGCATTGGGGATGGCATTAGGAATACTCGGATAACTGTCGTGCGGCTGACGCAACGTCCGAATGTCGACGGATTTCGAATTCCAACCCCCGTTCCGGTATCTGCCCTCAAACAACTGCGTGGACAACAAGGTTGCTGAGGATTTTAAATTGGCCCGCCAAGTGCTCTTACTCCAGGCGCTGAAGATGAATGGCGCTTCAAACGTGATTGGAGTGCCATAAGTATCAAAGGAATGAAATCGTTGCGCTTTGCTGAGTTTGGACCGCCGTCAGTGTTGCGAATCGAAGAAGTTCCGATTCCAAAGCCCGGTGAGGGTGAAGCACCTGCTATGAACATGAACACCGTGGACGGAACCAGTATTTGGTGAATTTTCACGCGAGTGCAGCTGTAGACTGATTTCACATTTCATGCGTGCAGGTCGCCGGGAGGAGTAGAGATGAATACGACTCGACGGGATTTTCTTAAAGTCGGTGCGGGTACCGTGGCCGCCACATCCGCCCCCTCGGCGAACTCGAACGCGGGCTCCTCCTCTATAGCATCAGTGAAATCAGCGGCATCGCTTGCCGAGGAAGCTGGCAACATGATCTATCGTAAATTTGGACGCACGGATGTGCACATTTCCGCTATCGGGGTGGGTGGCCATCATCTTGGCGATGTGCCCACGTTGGACGATGCGGTGCAACTCGTCCATGAGGCAGTAGACGCCGGCATTACTTTTTTCGACAACGCCTGGGAGTATTACAACGGCAAGACTGAGACCATCTTGGGCAGGGCGCTCCGCGACGGGCGCCGCGAAAAGGTGTTCCTGATGACCAAGGTCTGCACCCATGGGCGAAGCGGAAAATTAGCCATGCAGATGCTCGAGGACTCGCTGCGGCGGTATCAGACCGATCATCTGGACCTGTGGCAGATCCACGGCATCGTTTACGACAACGATCCGGAGTTGGCGTACGCCAAAGGCGGCGTCCTGGAAGCATTTGATCGAGCCAAGAAAGAAGGGAAGGTCAGATTCGTCGGCTTCACCGGTCACAAGGATCCTGCATTTCACCTGAAGATGCTCGAACTCGGCTATCCATTCGACTCAGTGCAAATGCCGCTGAATCCCTTCGACGCCAGCTTCCACAGCTTTGAAAAGCAGGTCTTACCCGAGGTCAATCGGCGAGGCATGGCGGCGCTGGGCATGAAGAGCATGGGCGGTACCGCGTGGGGGATAAAAGCCGGCGTTGTTCAGCCTGAGGAAATGCTGCGTTATGCGATGAGCCTGCCCGTCGCAACCACGATTTGCGGCATGGACTCGCTGGACGTCCTGCACCAGAACTTGCGCGTCGTGCGCGGCTTTCAGCCGATGACTCAGATTGAGATGGAAGCCTTGCGCGTACGCTGCGCTCCGACAGCGGCCGACGGCCGATTCGAGCCATATAAAGTATCGCTGCGGTATGACAACCCCATGACCCGAATGCCTCATGGATTTCCCTTCGATCACACTCAAAGAGAGGTCACGGAGATGTTGGACCAGGCGGACGGCCCCTGGTTGGTCCCGGAGACAACACCAGAGACGTCGAGGAGATGAACAATGATAGATCAACGTCGACAAAATGAGCGATCCCGAGTAACTCCCGAAATCGAGCGGCGGTGCTTCATCCAAGCAGGCCTGGGCTCCGCGGGGACAGTGCTTGCGACTTCAGTTTTGCCCAGCCAAATCGTATCGGCTGTAGTTCCGTCGCAAATGACGAACAGCGGCGCTGACCAGATTCCTCGCAGGCCGCTCGGAAAAACGGGTGAACAAGTCTCGATCATCGGGGTTGGCGGATATCATTTGGGGACGGTGCAATCGAGCGATCTGGCGGTACGGCTGGTTCACGAGGCGGTAGATGCGGGAGTCACTTTTTTCGACAACGCATGGGAGTACAACGACCACCGCAGCGAAGAATGGATGGGTCTTGGATTACAGGGAAGGCGCGATAAAGTTTTCCTGATGAGCAAGGTTTGCACCCACGGCCGGGATAAGAAGGTCGCGACGCAACAGTTGGAGGAATCCCTGAGGCGGTTGGGCACCGACCATTTGGACTTATGGCAGATTCACGAGGTCATCTACGAGAACGACCCGGACCTGCATTTCGCAAAGGGTGGTGTGGTCGAAGCCCTGGATGAAGCGAAAAAGCAGGGGAAGGTACGTTTTGTTGGTTTCACCGGACATAAGAGTCCGGCGATACATATGAAAATGCTGGCGCACGATTACCCATTCGACACAGTCCAGATGCCGCTCAACTGTTTTGATGCAACCTATCGTAGCTTCGAGCAACAGGTACTCCCTGAACTTCAGCGGCGGGAGATCGCAGCGCTCGGCATGAAGAGCCTCGGGGGCGACGGCCAGCCGATCCAGTATGGCGTCGTGAGGGCGGAAGAAGCGCTTCGTTATGCGATGAGTCTGCCGGTCGCGACCACCATTTGCGGTATCGACTCGCTGGACGTGCTGCACCAGAACGTGGGAATTGCGCGCGGCTTCAAACCGATGTCGTCGCAAGAGATGCAGGCGCTCCGTGAGCGATGCAGACTTTCTTCGGGTGATGGCCATCTCGAGCTGTTCAAAACAACAAAAAAATACGACGGGAAAGTTGGGCGGGAGCAGCATGGTTATCCTACTATCGCTGAACTCCCCTTATGAGAATCAGAAATGCCCTTTGATGTTCTGGCGCGCCGGGCAGGCCTTTTACGCTTCTTAAAATTTCATAACAGCATGGCCGGTCACCTCATCAGACTTTCGGTGGCCTTCAAAGACCAGAGGTAACAGAGGTGAAACACAGCAATCTGATGCGTGGTCAGATTTTTTTTGCGGCCAGCCCGTGTAGCGGTCTAAGCGGGTATCTCGACTCTCACGTCTACACGAAGAACTTCCCCACCCGCTTCATCGTCACGTGTAGATATTCCTCACCGACCGAAGCCGGAGCCTATCAGTGACCGAGCAGGCCGTAGATATCCAACTCATTCGACGTCCCAACGAATACTTTCCCGCTTGCGACCGTGGGGACCGTGAACTTCAACGCCAATCCGGCGGTGTCGCGGGAACCGGCTTGCGCGCTGTCGTACAACTCGGTGGTCAGATTCATGGCGTTATACGCGCGCAGAATGGCCGCCGCGCCCGCGGAGCCGTAACCGGAATTGTCGATCTCCCAAACGATTCCGTTGTTTGTGCCGTTGGCGGATACCGAGACAGTCGCACCATGCGCGAAAAGCACCGGCTGGCCTATGGACACTGGCTGTTGCGAAACCTGCCCGTTACTCCAGGTGAATGAACGCAGTATATCCCCTTCGCAATGGTAGTAAAGGAAGCCGTTCCAATATCCGGGTGTTGAAAAGATGTTATCGAGCTGCTGCACACCGGTCTGGACAGTCTCGATTACGTTGTTGATCGTCGAGGAAAAGGCACCCATGTTATCGCGATTGACCACGAAGATGCGCCCGTCCTTGCCACCGCCGATAATCTCGTGCGGTGTGGTGGTGGGATTATCCGGCATAAGTATGGGTGAACCACTGCCCAAGTCGGCATCGTTCGCCGCCAGGAAGGATTCATCATCGGGCTGGAAGAAATCCTCCACTGACAAACTGGCGACGGACAATCGCAGGAACGAATCGTTGTACCCGCTGGGAGGATCGCCGGCATCCACTCCTGACATGAAATAGACCTCTCCGTTTTGGTCGTCAATGGCAGGCGCGCCTCCGCTATTCCAGAAACCTCCACCGGCCCCATCCGGAGTGTCGTTGAAAATGGCCTTCTGCACCAGTGTCGTCTTGTCGTAAGCCAACAACCAGCCGTGATTGCAATGGCCGAAACCAAGATAGATCCAGCTGTTTACAGGATTCAGGGCTATGCCGTTGCGCTGGTAGCATCCGCCTTCAAGAGTGAGCGTTCCTCCATTGCTGTCCCAACCCGTGCCCGGGACGGTACCGGTAATAAAGACCGGTCCTCCCAACTTTTCTGCCCCCGAGGTGATATCCAAAGCGTGCAGGAACGGCCCGCTGATGGTCTGGGCTACAACGTACATCGTGTTGGTAGTGACGTCGATGACTGGAGTGCTCGTAATGCCCAGAATGGGGTTGACCCCTTCTGCATCGTTTCTCGGAGAAGGTACCCCCATGCTCACAGACCAAAGCGGAGTGGTTTGCGTTCCGTCTGCATCGAATGCGTAGACGGTATCATTTTCTGTGGCTGCGAAGACGACATTGTGTTTTGCGCCGCCGATCGCGAGCTGCGGAATAAACAAGGGCTGCGCATAGAGCTGACCGTCAACCGGGTAAGAGCGCAGCTTTCCGAACTGAGTCGAGTTTACGACTGACGGCATCAGAGTCGTCTCCGCTGTAAAGGCGCCATCGCGCGCATCGTCGTTGTGATAGGTAAGCATCGCGCCAGGACTAGTGTTCACCACGGTCAATGAGGTCATAGCTGTGCCCGCGGGATCAGCTACGCTGGCCGCGGAGATCGCGTGTACCCCAAGTCCGGACGGCGCTGTGTACAAACCCTGGGCGCTGATTGTTCCAACGGAACTGTTGCCCCCGGCGACACCATCCGCCGACCAGTTGACAGTCGTATTCGTGAGTCCTTGAATCGTGGCAGTGAACTGCTGTGTGGCTGCGGGACCTAGTAAAGTGCCCGCTGGTGAAACGGCGATGCTATAGACAGAAACAGTGGCGCTTGCACTGGTCGCAGGGTTCGTAATGCTCGCCACCACCGTATGACTGCCGGCCTGCGCAGGTGCGGTGTAGAGCCCCTGAGTATCGATTCCCCCAACAATAGCGTCTCCGCCGGCGATTCCATCCACCGACCAAGTGGCAGTGGCGTTTGCGCCCCCTTGAACCGTGGCAGTGAATTGCTGGGTTGCGTTGTTTTGAACAGTCGCTGTGTTGGGCGTAACAGCGACCGCCACCACTATTACTGTGGCGTTCGCGGTTTTAGTGGGGTCGGCCTCACTAGTAGCTGCGACCGTGTGGGATCCAGCCAACGACGGCGCCGTGTACAACCCGGCAGCGGTGACGATGCCGACGGTGGCATTTCCGCCGCCAATGCTATCGACGGACCAACTCACAGCCTGATCTGTAAGGCCCTGAACAACGGCTGTGAATTGCTGAGTTGCGTTGATTCCGACGCTCGCTGTGGCGGGTGTAACGGAGATGGCGTCTTGGACCGTCACTTGGGCACTCGCGGATTTGGTTGTGTCCGCCACGCTCGTACTCACAACCACGTGACTACCAGCTAGGGACGGGGCGGTGTATAGCCCGGCGCTGGTTACGGTACCAGCGGTCGAGTTCCCTCCAGCGATGCCGTCGACAGACCAACTCACTGCGGTGTTGCTTGTTCCCTTGACGACCGCGGTGAATTGTTGCTGTGCGCGCGGTGCAAGGCTGACGGACGTGACGCTTAACTGGACGGTGACAGCGGGCGAGGGAGGGGTTGAAGAGAGGGGCATTCCGCCGCCACCACATCCAACAAAAAGAAGAACGAAAGGGAGAACGAGAAAAAGCCGGCCAGTTCGGAACCTAGAAAGAACCATACTATGTACCACTACCCTGACGAGTGGGTGTGAGCAGTAGATGTCACCTCTGCCCGCAAAGGTTGCCGTCCGACGTGCCCGATCGAGCCAGGGACGCTTGATCGATCTGCGACGGTCGATATGCTCCTGCAAGTCGACCAAAACCTAATATCTCTTTCAGTCCTGGGATTATGGCAAGGGTATTTCAGCCGAGAGACTTGCAAAAAATGAACGGCAGGTTTCGGGCCCTCCTTATGATGAAGTCTTGCGCAGGCCTTCCTCAGAGCCGTTTTGCGTTCTGCTATTCGCACCGAATGCCGTTGGCAAGCACGCCTGAAAATGTGTAGCCAGGAATGTGCCCGGGACCCGTTCCGGTGTAGGAACCATCAGCCAGTGGTTGAAGAAGGTTTTCCGTGGGCCGTAACTCCGTCATTAACCCCGCACTCGCAAGTTCCACCCCCTCTCATGGCCGTTGGTTACCTAGCAGGCTCGTCACGCACTGGATAAGGTCCAATTCAAGGACTCTTCTGACTGACGTCCTCTTGAACCCTTCGAGATAAGAGATGTTTTACCGCTTAACAGGTCCCACGCATGAAGGACATCCGAGTCGGAGCACTGTTTTACAGTGTGAGGTTCTGATTGCCGGGCTTTCCTCGCTGCTTCTATTATTCAGCGGATGTGGAGCCAGGTCTGTCCCTATTGGCAGCACAATACCGCCTGCCGACTCGACAACTAATTCAACACCTAATCTGACGGTTTCCGCCGACCTTCCTCCGGCATCCCTAGGCCTGAATTACAAGACATCTGTTACAGTAACCGGCGGGACTTCACCTTATACTTTTTCTATGGTGTCCGGACAATTGCCCCTAGGAGTGGTCCTAGCTGATACGAATGGAACAATTTCCGGTACTCCCAGCGCAAATGGACGTTTTAGTTTCGTCATCTCGGTTTCAGATTCAAAGGGACTATCCAAACAGCAACCCTTACAAATAACCGTTTCAAACACAGTCCCGAGCGGGGGAAACGGAGGAAGTTCGTTTTCAAACCTGCAACGCAGCAGTGGATGGGGAGAATACGGACAGGGGCCGCCAAACTTTGTTGACTGTTCACCCTCGCCTTGCGATGGCATCGCGTTCTCGATGATCCAAGGGGTTGCGTCACCTTCTATGAGCGGGCAGGCTTCGCAATATGATCTCGGAGGAACTGCTGTTTATGCCGATGCTTTGTTTAACAATCATTTGATCGGCCCGTTCTCCTCACAAGCCAAGCTGGACACGAGTCACACATTGGTTCCCACCCTTCACGACTTCACTTACGACGTGTATTTCTACGGAACCAGCCTGGCGCTTTCGCAGGCGGTGGAGTTCGACATCAATCAGTTCTACGGCAGCATGGGCTTCATCTGGGGTCATGAGTGCCGGATAGCTGGCGGGAATGAATGGGATATTTGGGACAACCGGAAGGCGCACTGGACGCCCACTGGCGTACCGTGCCATCCGAACGACAATGCCTGGAACCATCTGACGATCAAGGTACAGCGCACCGCGAGCAACGAATTGTTGTATGAATCCATCACGCTGAACGGAGTGACCAATAACCTCAATTTGACCTACCCGCCAGGTTCAGTGCCTGCTGACTGGTATGGTGTGACCATCAACTACCAGATGGATGGGAACAACCGGCAGGATCCGTACAGCGTTTATCTTGACGATTTGACGTTCAGTTATCAGTAAGGCGTGTCCTCAACCGCGACGCACAGAACTGCGAGTTGATCTCGACACTTTGCGATTCGACGAACTTGAACAGGCGTTCGCGGTATCCGCTCACGTCGCCGTTGACTTCGGTCAGGGCCGGAAGGTCTTTGCCTTCGGTCTGGCTGACATCGAAGACGTAGACGGCCCGGAATCCATACAGCGTCCGCTGACCGTCTGTGGTTGTGTCGTCACTCTGCTCCTCGGTCGCTGTATCCTTCGTGCTTCGTCTGCCGACCATCGGGGCGAGAATGAAAATGCCTTTTTCTCCCCGTTTAACGAAGCGGCCAAGCGAGTTCCATGTCCGAAGTCCGGCAACGTTGCTGGCGTCGGGCTTCTGTCGTGCGATGACCATGATGTTGCCGAAGCTGTAGCTGTGAAACGTCGCCATTGCTCCGAGGTATGCGGTGAGGACTTCACTGTGACCGGACTCCAATGCTGCAACGAGGAAATCCACGGCCTCTTTGGTACGTGTGTTGACTTCTTCTAATTTCATGTTTTTTCCCTTTCACCGTTCCGCCTTGTTTCTTCCCGCTGCCGCTCAAGTGAAGAAAGAAACAAGCGGTGAATCGTTCCTGCTTCCTTTCTCTTGCTGCTTGCCGCACACCGCGCAATCCCTGGGACAAGCCTTTCCCGCTCTGTGTCGGGAGCTTGTGAGATTAAACGATGTTCTCCTTAGTCTGTGCCCTTCCCTCCCCTGACTCCGCGGAAGCTTGCGCTTCTTTGTTCGACAGATTCACAGGTACTACGGCACAGTCCGACTTCTCATGTACGTGGATGTCCGCCGTTCGGTTTATGGCCTTTGCGGACTGGTCTTGTTCTTTCGAGCAAGACGTGCAGGAGATCTCGCGGTTCTCGTGCATGTTGTTTCTCAGCGTGCGCGGGTTCTCAGACCACGCAGGACCTGACAAGTCCACTCGCGATTATCGTGGTTGTCGTATTGCCTTCCTCCCTTACCGGAACGGAGTCGGCGTCCTGATCCAAACGGGCTTTTCGAAGCTCAATAGCCCCGCCCACCGATACCTCTATCTACGCTTCAAGCGAGACCTCGCGATCTCGCCTGCAAGACTCGAGGCCAGGATGGAGTCGCTGTCTCCTTTCCTGTAGGGCTCTTTCGTCCCCTACAACATGCCGGTTTATCCCGGCGCACTCCGGTTTCCCCGTCATCCTCTCACAATAGCCAACCACACAGACTAGGCGCAGGATTCCGCTCAGCCTCAACGACTCAAAGATAGGCGATCGAGCATGGGACTCACCGCGCGGCCAAGCATGTTCAGATTTTTGAAACGCTATTTGAAACGCTATACGTATTTCCGACACAATACATTGACACATGCTTAGCGTCAGAGTGTAGAAGTTGACCGGTTTTCTGTTTTGGTTAGCGAAACAGCAACCCGCTGCTGGTATGAGCGGCTTTTAGAACTCATTTGGAAGCAATACAGCAGAGACGCCGTTTACCTTTGGAGGGCCTTCCTCCAGTCAGGAGTAACTCCGGCCCATGCACAAGAAGCAAGTGCAACATCATTCTGTTATTAAAAAGACCTCAGCCGGGCTGCCAATTGCGGTGCTATTGCTCGGCTTAACGGCATGTATAACACCGCCGCCGAAGATCGCTCCACCGGCGGGCACGTACGACTGTCCAGAGACGGTCACAATTACGGATGCCAGACCGGGAGCGCAAATCTTCTATACCACTGACGGAAGCACGCCGACAACAGCGTCGAACAAGTACGGCGGGCCGTTTCAAGTGAGCAGTACTGACAAGGTACAGGCCATTGCGGTTGTGGCAGGCGGAAAGACAAGCCGCATAACCGGCGTGAGTTATACATGTCTATTTACTCGGGCGGATTTTGCGCAACTGATCCAGCAAAGGTTCTCCCTGGTGCAGCCACAGCACCCGATAGCGTTTCCGGATGTGCCGCCGAGCGATCCGAAGTATCCGGCAATCGAGGCGGCTGCCTTCTATATGAATTCACAATTTCTGTGTCCTGGCTGCACGCTGAACCGAAATTTCTTCCCATCCCAACCCATCACGCGGGGGATTTCGACGCTAGCGATCATACGCATCATGCTCGCGGCGGGACAACTACAACTCGTCAGCCGGGCGGAAGCGGAGAAAATTCTGGCCTCCTCAGACGATGGGAGAAAGTTACCGCCTGCAGCCAGGCCTTACTTCGCTACGGCCATTGCACGAGGAGTAATTGCAATGCAGCCGGGCAACAAGGTTGGAATTGAGACCCAGAACACACTGGAAGACATCAGCGCGTTGCTCTCGCGGATCCAAACGCAGTTTAACGTGCGAACCGTCGCCAAGTGAGGAGTTGGAAGTAGGTTCAAAACGAACAGCGAGGTTTCGGCCTATGAACAGGAATCTGTACGGCAAACTTATTAAGAGCGGTCAGATAGACTACCTCATCTTTCTTCGCCGCTATCGGCTGTTGGTGAGAGCTATATTCTGCATCAGCGTACTTGCCGCGAGCGTAGCTGCAAACGCCCAACAATGCGATCCCACTTCGAATTGTGACGTTGAAGATCAGGGCGGGTCCATAATGGCGGGGCCGACGACAGTCTTTCTGATTTTCTGGTTGCCGAACGGGTCTCACTACGACACGAGTGCGAGCCACGACGATGCCACCTATGAAAATTTGATGACGAGGTTTTATACGGACCTTTCCGGGTCGTCATACTTCAATATCCTCAGCCAATATCCGAGCACCTGCGGCATTGCGGCAACCAACCAGACGTGCCTTGGAACGATTACGGCCACAGCATTGCCAATAGATACGGCAGCGTATAACCAGTTTAATGCCGGTGCTTTGGGTACGTCGTCGAAGCCTTTACAAGATTCGGACGTTCAAAGCGAAGTACAAAAAATGATCACCGCCAATGGGATAACGCCTGGCCAGAACACAGAATTTATTGTGTTTACCGCGGCTGGCATCCAGGAGTGCAACTCTTCATTCGGTTCCTGTACAGACTCGGGGTCAACGCAGTACTGCGCCTATCACGGCGTCACAACCAGCGGCGCAATCTATGCATTCATGCCACAGGTAAACAGCCTCGGAAGCGGATGCCAGTCAGGGGTTAGCAGGTCGCCGAACAACGAGATTTTTGCCGACCAGGAAATCGTGATACTCAGCCACGAATTCTTTGAGAGCGTCAGCGATCCAGGCGGGAATGCGTGGTTCAGTAACGCGACCGGGAGCGAAATCGGCGATAACTGTAACCAGCAAACCGGATCGGTTGGAAGCAATGGATCAAACGTAACATTGAACAGCGATCCCTATGTCGTAGAGCAAATCTGGAGTAATAACGATGGCGGATGCGTGCTGAGTGATTCTTTTGTCTCTGGGCCTACGTTTGAATATACGACATTGACGGGAGGAGACGATTTGAGGGGTGACAGCTCGGCGACCTCGAACCTCGATGCGTCCGGCGGAGCGTCGTTTCAAACCGTAACTCTGAAACCACAATCGCAACCCGAATGGGCCAACAACTCCACTCATGTGCGGGTTTTTCAAGCCAGTGGGACGCAACCGGCAGGTGTCGCGATAACCCTGACGTCCCACAATGGTTTCGGGGAAACCGATGACAACTGGAACATTCAATCGCTGGACTTTAAAGTGAAAAATCCAAATGGATCGCTGACTTGCGAGCAGACGGTGAGCGGCAATCCGGCGGCCCGACTGACGGGACAGGCCCCGACAATTACTTTTGCCACACCGAACTGTGCGCCGCCTCCCCCGCCCGCCTCGATCAATCAAATCCATGTCACCATAGAGACAGGTAATGACAATGCTCGAAGCGATAGTGAACTTTGGGCGACGTTACCGGGAGAACCTTCCTTCTGTCTGAAGCCATCAAACAACGCCGATCCGGACGGAGTGTGTGCCAACGGGGGATCGGCCACCGACCAGAACGGCAAGCAGTCGTGGGACAACTGGACCTTCAGCACCGAAAGCTTCTCCTTGCCGCTGCCGGAGCCTGCGACATCACTAACAAGCCTTGTGATCAAGTTAATCGAGCACGACAGCACATTCGAAACCGATGACAACTGGGACATCCAAGGCATCACGGTCACGCTGACCGACACGAACGGCAACAGTACAACGGCATTGAACATGTCCAATCCGCAAAACGGAGACAACTGCATTGCCCGCTTGAAAGGTTCGCCAAATGCGACGACGGTGGTTTTCACTCTGGACGGAACCAATGGCCACACGTACGTGGATGGCAAAGCGTCGGAAGCCGGACAGACTACGACTTGCAAGAACAATGGGGATTAGGGGAAGGCACTCGGAGTACTGTAACACCGGGCCCGACTTGTTGATGCAGGAGGATGGGATGGCGCGACTCAATCTTTTTCGAATCTCTGGTTATTTAGTAACGCTCACGTCGCAGAGGCTTTTTCCAGCGTTGGCCTGCTTGATGCTATCGTCGTCGGTGGCAGTTCACGGGCAGATAGCGTGCCCGGCACCCTCGAACCAGGCGTACGCTGATTGCAGGTTTGCTTGCAGCCGGCCCGGATCAGAGTGCTGGGAGCTGAAGAACGGAAACCAGACCATCTACAACAACTGCCTGGAGAAGTGCTACGCAAAATGCCCGCCACCCCCGGCAAATCCGCCGTCGACCGTAGTTGCGCCGTATGACCTGACGTGGAAGACCGTGGACCTTAATGGTCTGCCGCTGAATCCGCGGTGGGCGTTACAGGACAGCCCAACCTGCCCTGGCCTACCGACCACAGCTACGTGCGCAAAGCCGTGGGCTAGTCCATGCACGACGCAAGAGACTGAGGAAGTACCTTTGCCACCCATACTCGACCCTTTTCATCTTGGCTTTGTTTGTGCGCTTCACGGCATTAACGGTCACCACGAAAACTGGGCAGTCGCAACTTACACCGGCACAGCACAATGGGTGGAACACTCGACGTGGGGGAATGATAACTTTGGAGCCGATGATGACTACAACATCCTGATATCTCGTGATGATCAATCGGGGTACACGCAAGACAATCCCAATGGGGTGTTAACCGAATTCGATTCGGACGAAACCATCGATCACTTTGTCACGCCTTGGTGGAAGGCATTTCACGCCGCCGTTGATCACAGCAATGCCGATGCCGAATACATGCTCACTTTGCTTGGACAACCGGCCTACATTATCGAGGTCGGAATGATGGGCCTCGATTGTGCCCACGATTGCAGCAGTGAAATTCATCCTACCTACGCGCTTGCCGTGCACGTGAAGAACGAACCCTCGGACGATGAATGGGCTATATTCGCACGGAATTGGGGGGACGAAGGATATTGCGCCGTCGGCCAGATTGTGGACTCGGATCTCACCACAATCTATTTGACCCTTCCCTGGTACCCAGGGGCCGCGGACACTGCGCCGGTCGTGCTCACCGACAAGAGTGTGTGGAAGAAAAATGGGGATGCCACTCAGGTCACAACGTTCCCTCAGTTTACCCAATTTGGCTCGGTTCGGCGTGGCACGGGTTTCGTTGTCGAACTTGATCTGGGTCCCGCTTACGCGGGACCCCTGGTACACGGGGAACTCCATCTTCAGTGGGATATGCAGACCGTCACCACTTCAGCGTCAGCGCGGGCGGCCAGGATCAAAGAGCCTCCCGGGGCAAGGAAGATTGGAATACCTGGAGCGGCAGTTTCCAAACCGGAACCTGAAGAGGCATTCGCCAAGTATGTGGCTGGTCTGCCGCCAGATACACAACGCAAAATCAAAGCAGCTATGGTTCATACGCATTCGAGTCCGGCTTGGACTGATTTTCGTGCAACCAACCTCAGTGAAGCGCCGGCTGGTTTTCAAGCGCATCCGCCCAGGTATACCGCTGCAGGCAAAGGTGCTTTGACGAACATCAAGATAGCGCCAGACCCGGCGAAAACTAAGACCATCGATGAGATCAATTCGATTCTGCGGGAAGCCAATGCTCCAAACCCGCCAAAGCGATGATTATTCCTTGCCGGGTCCCTCAGCTTTCGGGTCTCCAAAAGGCGCTCGGGAAGTTGGCCGGCTTCACTTCACGACCAGCGTCGATAATCGCGCTGGCCCACGAACGGAGTAGTTTCAGGTTTGGTCGGCAATCCGGAAGTTGAAAAATCTCTGTTCGTCATCGACGACCACATCAAGCTTGTGTGGGAATTGTGTGCCAGATTCCCGCCGATAATCAGGTTCGGAAATGCCAGAGTGGTCTGACTTGCGGCCCATCAGCCGCCCAACTGCCCAACCGCCTGATGAATCCGCCATTTGTTGCGGAGGAAGTGTGCGGTGTGTGTGTCTTGCGGAGCGGAGATTTCGCTAAGATCGGTTACTCCAATGCTGTTTATCGTTAACAGATGGATACATTCCGCGCGAGTCTTTTCACGCCTCAATAGTGTCGCGCCGGACTCGCTGACACTAGGAAATGCACCCTTCTGGTGTGAGAATTGGTGCATGCCCTGCATTTTCTGTCGAGCGACCGAGAACCTGTCAGACGAGCACGTTTTTCCTGCCTTCAGCGGATCCGATCTTGTGGTTCCGAACGGGAGTTGCAAGACTTGCAACAACGCCTGCAGTGCCAACTTCGAACAGAAAATTGCGGACCAACTGGAGACGACAAGACACATCTTTGAGATTCAAGATCGATATGGTGAGGTTCCCAAGTTGTCAGTCGCGATCGAGGTGACAGGTGAAGGTTCCAAATCGGTGGAAGTGCGCGGGCAACGAACGGTCGACGGCGATATTAAACTTTACGATTTTGTCAGTAAGGCGCAAGCCGAGGACGGAAAGAGAGTTCGGCATGGATTCTTCGTCTCCTCTCAAGCAGCAGAGAAATTCATTGAGCGGTCCCAGAAGAGAGGCGAAACAACGACAGAGATGGGCGTTCCGAAAGAACTGACGTTGCAGTCCAGTGCCGAGCAAACGATAATCTTCGCTTTTACATATGAAGCTCGACAATTGGCTGCCAAGATCGCTTTGGTCTCACTCGCATTTCGGTACGGAACCGATTATGTGTGCCAGCCCCAATTCGACGCCTTGCGACAGATGGTGATAGGGCCACGCAAGGATCTTAGAAACTTTGGCCTTCGGATTTTCGCCAATAAGGATTTCGCAACTGATCACAACAGAACACCCAGGCAGCACTCGGTACGCGCATACTTAAGTGCCGGGATGCACCACGGATGGGCCTGCGTGACCTTGTTCGGTGGCCTCTCCTACATCATAGAACTGACGCGAAGTTTCGATGAAAGAGACAGCCGGTCATTCAGTCTATTCTATGATGTGGAAACTCGTTCTCTTTTCAACCCCATAGTGCTCTTTAGCGAACAGGAGGTGATTGGGAGAATTCTGTCCTCGGCAACGTCCTTCGAGGAACCTGATGCTACCGACGCACAATGGTGGCCCTTAGTGGAGGGTTACTGCAAATCAAAGGGTATTGAGATCACCAGAACGCAGCATTGACTACTCTGCATTCTTCGCAGAACTCAATCTGGGAAGCTTTGTATATGCTTGAGCTCTTTGGAGTTATGGTGTCCGACGCCATCTCCAAGAACAACCTAAAATTGGCGACCGGTGCTCTCCACGCTTCGCTTGTCGAGTACTGGAGAACCGGTTTGCCGATGTGTATCAGCCACGATGCACATCGACCGGTGGGCTGGAGCTTGCCTGTCGGTATTCATATGGAACCGGGCTTGGCGCGGCTGACTGCAGTTTCGCTTCTCCCGGAAAATGATGAGGATTACAAGTTTCTTCAAGATACTTATCAGCATCGTCTGTACGACCAAGTCGTGCAGTCGACGGGTCCTTTTGTCGAGGAGCTAGAAAACGTGATCGGACCCGCGCTGCGGGGAGATGAACAACTCGCAGATTTATCGACGCCGGCACTAGTTGGCAACGGGCTCGCCAGACGACGTTTCCCCGATCTTTTCGCCCAAGAGGATAAAGACGGCCTGATCAGTCTGGAATCCGTGGAGGCCGTCCAGCCGGGAGTGTACAAGCGGGGTCCGCTCGTACTTTTTGCTCACCCTTTCTTCCGGAGAAGTCTAAGTCGGCTGAACAATCTCAATGTGGACCTGTTGTCGCAACTGGAGACGCTAGCCAGAGGGCCTGATGTTGTCGCGAAAATACGTCTCGACCCTGATGCCGTGGGTCTCGCTCGTCAGTGTCGCGAACCCATCGAGATGCAATACTGGCGCGGCCCCCATTTCAATGACGATCTCGGCAGCATCCCGCCGGGCGTTACGCGGCACGAATCGGACGAGCGGCAGAAATTGTTCTCACTGGTATGCCGCACGGAATTCTGGTGGCAATCGCGGTTGAATGACTCTACCCATCGGCGGGAACACATTTTCGAAGCCGAGGAACTTCGGGAACATTACACGTTCGGGAGTCAAGAGCAGCTCTACGGTTGCAGGTACGTACACAGCATCGTCGATGAAGAAACAAATGCGATTGCACATCTCGACGGCTCTATTCGCGAGTACACCGACGAATCAATGATTGAGCGTTTGGACCAAGACATCGCTCACGCTGGTCGCCACACCCTCTATACCAAATACTGGCGCCTTGACGGAAGGTTGCCGCTGTCCACGTGGAAGACGCTGGTTTATCACCACTTTCGGGACAATGGACTGGTGGGAGAATACCTTGGGATGAAAAGCGAGGTTGTCTCTCCCCCGGTCCGACCGGTGTCCGGAGTCCTTTCACGACTGGTGCCCCACGCGGCTGCCGCCGCTGGGCTCCGCGTGGCAATTTCGTATCACCGCCTCAATGGAAAGCCTCTTGCGGGAGACCGGTGCGTCACCCTCTTGGGGTTCGTACGCAGCGGTGAGGAACAGACATCGTTTGTTGACGCTGAGTTCTTGGATTTCGTGAAATTCCTTCGCCGCGGCGGGCTGCCCTTGGATGTGCCGCCGGACGTGCAAGTGTTGGCTTTCGAAGAGCACTATCACGTCTTTCCCCTTATTCGTCACGGAACGAGATCAGCCGCTGATGAAACGCTCGGTGCCCTCCGCTCATTCGTTCCGTTACTTAAGAATCCTGAACGTGTACTGAGTGTCTCAGTCAGCGCTGTTACGGAAAATGTCGAGACGCGCCTCTCGCTGCTGGGTGGGTCCCGGGCACTAGTTGATTGGTTGCAGCGGTTCACTTTTCCGCCGCAAGCTGCTGAGGCGGGAACCGATTGGGTCACATCAGTTTCCGACTATCTAAATAGACTGCCTCCGGTTCAAGACGAACCGGCCCTGGGCAAAGTGATCAAGGCCGACGGAATTTTCTTTCTTCCTCGTGTCAAGATTCCTCGTGAGTGGATCACATCGGAGCCGGATGGCAGTTGGTTCTTCCGTCTCGATGTGATTAATGAAAAAGATCAAGATATTGGGGACTTGGTCATGACCGGTGTCGCTAAAGGGGCGGTTTGTGGGTTCATCTCGCGCAGCACGTGCATATCCTGCGGTGGAGATTACCGCAGTTGTCTATGCATCAAGTGCGCTGATCCTGGAGTGGCCGAACGGGTAGATGACTTCAGCCTTGTCTCTTTTGATTGGACAGACCGCCCCGCATAGGCTCGATCTTTGGACTGAACCACGGGTCAGTAATTCGACAGGGTTTCGCCCATCAAATTTAAATCTGTACTCGTGATTAGAGATCGCAATTCAGTTGGGTCCGCAATCCGACTGGTGGCTCCTCTCCGAACGTATATTTGATTCTGGTGGGTAGCATAAGGTGGGTTTTCCCCTCGCCGCACGTCAGCGATGACGACTGGATCTATGCCCAACGTGATCTGCCGAATATCAACAGCAGGTACTGGCTTCACTTTCTCTCGGACGAGGCTCTTGAGCCTAGATATCTGCTGGGCCACCGCTTCAGCGGTACTGCTCTGGAAGATCCTACAAACCTCTGTTTCGCCCTGCGGGATTCCATCATCGTTCGCTCCAACGTAAATTCGTCCACCGTACGTGTTCGCTAATGCTATGACTGTTTTGACGAACTCCGACTCCTTACTGTCCTTCTGCAACATGAACGGCTTAAATTCGACAGTGTCACTTTCTCCGCCAGCGAGGTCAATGCTGGCTTGTTGGAGCTCATCCGCTGCGGATTTTGCTTTCCCATAGCACTCGTAGATGGAGCCTAAATGCATCTGTGCAACGCAATCGCCAGCTCGATTGACAACAAACAGTGACAGCTTGTGAGCATCGTCGGGGATCTCGAATTGCTGCTCTCCAGGTTTTATCCGTCCTATTTGATGCCCCACCGCCGACCCAGCATGAATAATCTGGAGCTGGACTTCATCGGCCGGTACGCGCAATGCAAGGTCAAGATGAAGAACCCCCGGCAACCACTCCGCAGAAACCACTCTGGCTCGCAAATCGGGGATGAGTGTGATGAGTTGCCACTGATTCTGAAAGCTCGCGCCGGGTTGCATTGAGTGGTCTATCCCGAATACCAATTCATTCGCGGCGTGCGCTGGTGTTAGAAATGGCTTGAGGTCGTATCCAAGGAGTGGAGTTTGGGGTGGATAGAACTCCTTCCAATCAGAATCCTTCACAATGTGGCTTGTTATCCGCCATGTAGGACTGCCGCCGACCCCAAAGTAGAAGTCTCTCGACACATTGCTTTGCGGGAAGGTGTTTTTCACTTCGCGGCGCCCGATCTTCTCCTGCCCCGAAATCAGCCGCGAAAGTCGACTGAGTGCTTCCGACTGATCTTCGATCCATTCTTCGACAAAAACAATCGAGCCATAATCGACCTCGCCGCGTCCAGGAGTTGGCTCATCCCGAAATGCGACGCAGCCAGTCAGAAATCTCAGACCATTTTCGCGAGCAAATGCGACTCGAAAGTGAGCACCGGCAAGGTCGCTAATCTGAATGATCCGTTTGTGGCCGCACTCGCTGCTACATCAATTGACGACGAGTCTCAAGCTGCACTTCAGGGTCGCGCTGTGAGCGGCGACAAGAATGCCGAGGCAATTTGGAATTTCGTCAGGTTCCCATCTCTCCCTGTTGCCATAGCTGGCTTCGAAACCTCGTCGCAAGAGAGTTCTTTTGAAGAACAAAAAGCGTATGAGGCGCCTGACGTTGAACCGAAGGAGGTCAGCCGCTTTTTGAACAAACTTGACCCGCCATATGAGCAGCACAAATTCTCGCGCAGCTGGTTCTCGAAGCAAACCAAAGAGGGGAATGCCGAAGCCGCGTATAAGGCATTACGGGATTGGATGCGTCAGCGCGATTATTATGTCGTTGATGGAGAGCTGCTTCTTGAAATGGTTCCGTTTGCAGAGGAATTCGATGGCCGAGAGGAAGGATTTAAGTGTCTTTGCATGGCCGCCACTCAGTCGTATGCATGGTCGCGATTTGCGTACAGCCCGAAAGAGCGAGAGAAGATATGGTCGCTTCTGAAACAACGTTATCCGGACAAGTGGCTAGAGTACGTCTATCGAACATGCAGCACATCAATGTACGGCACGCCTTTGCGAAAGATGACGTATGTGCCGGCCTCACCCGGCGTTGACTTTCTAGTGCAGTTTGGCCAACTCGCACCAGCAGAAGCCTTGGTTGAAGCTGACTGGGGCTTCATCGAGGAGCTCATGGCTAATTTAAGGATACCGAGCGTCGACTGGTTTCACTCGTCGCGCACCGCCTTAGATTCGCTCATTGCGAGAGCATTTTGGATAGGGCCACTTGTTCGTGAGCGCGCTTCGAATGAACTTGCGAAACTGCTACTCAAAGCTGAAACCGAAGCGGCAACGCTGGAGGCGCTTATTAGCGGGCTCAGCTCGGAGAAACTGGAGAGCAGGACGGTCATCTGGCTTCTCCCCATGGTGAGGGCCCGTCGGAAGGGCTGGAATGCCCCGATTGACACAATAAAGCGGGCCGTCCAAACGCCTTCTGTATTGTCGGAGAGCCTTTTGGCAGAACTTTAATGTTCGATCTCGGGGTGAACAAATACGGTGATTTGCAGGTTTTGGCAGAGTGTTCTTCTACGTACACGCCTTCACTGTTCTTCACCCGATACCGGCGCGCGTTTATACCACCCTACTTCGCCGACACCGCCGAGAAGATTTCTGAAAAAACAAAGGTTAACTTCACTCAGCTGTGGGGATGGGAATGCGAAAGGTTGATGAAGTCTCTTACCATCTCCGAGGAAGTAGGTGATGTTTCTTCGTACACTGGTGGGCCGGGACGAAAAGGAAACCTCTATGGCGCTTCGTCGAGAGTGGCCGAAGTGTTCAAATCGAGTTTCTTAAGGTGCATCGCTTGGTTTTACGTGCAACGGCTTCTGCCCAAAGAAGAATTTATCGAGTACTCGATGTCGGTATGCCCGATTGATCTGTCCCTTTGGGATATCGCAACCAGTGCCGCTCCCGACTGGTGGCCGCGTTCAGACCATCAGCCAAAGGAAATCTCGACCCTTGCCGAGTGGGACCAGTGCGCTCACCTTGCCGAGCGCCGGGTTAACGGGAGTCAGATGCTTGCGGCGGAGGGTGCGGTCATACCAGCAACGCAGGGGATTCGGAGCTACTTTTCTCTGTTGCCATTCGCATATTCAGTGCGCGGGCCGATTAGTGAGGTGTGCACCCGGATTCACAGGAGCCTTAAGCAGAGTCTCTGGATGAAATATCCCTTGTCTGCGCACCTCATCACAACCTTCGATGGACCGAACCTCGATCAGTGGATTCCGCTCTTTGAGCCAAGTGAAACGATCGGCGGCGTTGAAGTGTATCCGCTCATCGCCGGTGTAAGGTTTGTGCATATCAACATCTGGCAGTTTTGGCGAGGAATGCATCCCCCGTTTTTTCCTACTCCCCATCTTATAGTCAAGGACGGTTCCATCACTCACGACGCGAACGGTTGGTATTACGAGGCTGCCGGCCGCCGATTGTTTGAGGGACATGATTGGAGAATCGGAAGTCTGGAGCGAGCACATGACGCTGAGTACGACCTAACGGGCCAATATGCTGTTTGCGATCCTGAATGGTTGAATAATTACTTGGAACAAGCGGGCTTGCGACTGGCTCATGCATTGCGCGTCTCGGTCAAGCAGCGAAATCGGGAATATGAAGATGCGAAAGAGTTCCATAGCTGCTGGCTTTTGAATCTTGGTTCCGTTGTAACTTGAAGAGTAAGGGTCCTGCCCCATTGCGTGACGCTTGAGAGCGTACAAGATTTCCCCACCAGTTGGAAAACGACTGACTGTCGGTCAGTCGTGCAGCCCGCGATCGGTTCGGCGAAGCATGCTGGCCTCAAAGGGCGCAGGGCTCGTCGTGGGGGCTATCATGTATTTGCGCCGGCCCGAGGCGCCGCCGAGAACGCTCTGGGCGCATGAATCGCAAGCGCATGATTAACGACCTGGAAATCGAAGCGAAGGCGAGGCAATTCGGCATCAATCCGTCGGACGTTGAGAAGGACTATGTGTATGGCTGGCTCCTGAATGACCTGTATACGCACTCTCCCCTCGCAGGGCACCTGATCCTCAAAGGCGGAAACGGACTCCGCAAAGCTTATCTTCCCAATACCCGTTTCTCCAAGGATCTGGATTTTTCTGTCCAGCACCATATCGACCAAGGATTTCTTGGGGACGAACTAAGAAAGCTCTGCGACCTCGTCGAACATCATGCCGAGGTTCACTTCGCGAAAGACCGAACCACGGTTAGGAACAAGAATTTGCCAATGGGCATTGATGCGCTCGAAGCCAGGCTTTATTTCAAAGGATTCTATGACGACGAGAATCTCACTCTGAAAGCGCAGCTCGATGTTACGCAATTCGACAGAATTTATCTCCCAGTCCAGGAACGCCGTCTTCTGCATCCATATTCGGACAGCGAATCGTGTGCTGGCATGGTTCGCTGCCAGAAAATCGAAGAGATTCTAGCATCGAAGCTGACAACTCTGCTCCACAGGCGAAAGGCCATCGATCTCTTTGACCTCCTCTACACAATTCTCTTCACCAAGGAGTTTCCGGTTGAGCGCCTGCAGGTTATTTCGACATTCCTGAAGAAATCCATTTTCGAGCCGCAGCCGTCCGTCGCGAAGGAGCAGTTGTTGGCAGTTCCGCTCGACGATTTCCGGCCGCTTTGGACCACGCTCGTGGCACCGATACAGAGCTTGTTCGGCTTCGACTACGTGGTCAGCAATTTTCGGACATTGATTGAGTCGCTATTCGAAGGCGTTCTGCGCCCGCTCGCAGTCGCCCCGTTTCCGTCGCGTGGGTTTGGTCGTGGCGGCATTGCGCCCGGAAACGTGCGACAAGGCGCGGCACACGCGGACCCGGCCTACTTTCAGTGGGACGTGAGGAGCGTCATAGTTTCGGCCGGCCGCTCGAACCACCTCGTAGAACTTGTCTATGACGGATGGCGGCGGCTGGTGGAGCCGTACAGCTTCGAATACTACGTCCGAAAAAGCGATGGCCGCGGCGTCGAATATTTCTGGGGATACGACACGACCGGCGGCAAGAGCGGCCCAGGAATCAAGCGCTTCATCTGCGACAAAATTGAGTCTGTGAGCATGAGCAATATCCTCTTCACGCCGCAACAAAGCGTCGAATTCTAGCCTCCCATTCGCATTGTTTGGAAACCTCTTACCTAGTTTGATAACGCGCCAGAAGTGTGCCTGATTCCAGAGAAAGGAGGAACATCTATGTCTCGTAAGGTTGGTCAGATCATCGCACGCGGCGAGCGAAGGTGGCTCGTCCGCGTTTACCTAGGGCGCGATCGCGAAACGCGCAAGCGCACCTACCACAATCGAACAATCTACGGTTCTCTACGGCACGCACAGGCGTACCTGACAAGACGGTTGCATGAACGCGACCTGTCCCGCGGCGTCGAGGGCCTTCAAGTCACCGTAGACGAATTCCTAGATCACTGGCTGAAAACGGCTGTCAAACCAAAAGTCCGAGGGAAAACGTACAGCGACTACGCGGCCATGTTGCGCAGATACATCCGTCCGGCAATTGGTGCAAGAATCCTGGCCTCGCTCTCGCCTCTTGAAATCCAGGCCGCATATCAGGTCATGATCGAGCGGAAACTCTCGGCACGAACGGTTCGATACGCACATGCAGTTTTGCGGGCTGCAATTAGGCAGGCGATACGTTGGCAGTTGCTCATCAATGATCCCACGCAGGGAGTCGAACTTCCTCGTGAGCAGTGCAGAGAAATGTCTGTGCTGACGACAGAGCAGGCTCGATCGTTTCTCAGGACTGCATCGCATTCCCCACAAGGGTGCATTTTTGCTGTAGCCCTGACCACTGGAATGCGCCCGAGCGAATATCTCGCCCTCTGCTGGCGGGACATCGACTGGGATCGTGGAACCATCAGCGTCGTTCGAACTCTCCACAGGAATGAAGGCCAATGGACCTTTGCGGACACGAAGCGGGTCCGCGGTCGTCGAGTCGTTAAACTGCAAATCTGGGTGCTTGACCTACTCCGGAAGCTGAAAGGCGGGGTGGGTGAGGCCGAGGCGGCGTGCGACTCGGTATTCGCTGATCTGATCTTTACCACCGCACGTGGCGAACCGACCAGCGAGGAATACTTGGTCAAGAAGCATTTCAAACCACTCCTGCGAGAAGCAGGCTTGCCGAACATCCGGCTCTACGATCTCCGCCACACATCTGCCACTCTTGCTCTCACGGTTGGGGTTGCACCCAAGGTGGTGTCCGAGCAGCTTGGACACGCAAGTGCTGCCTTCACTCTGGACACCTACTCGCACGTGCTTCCGCATATGCAAGACGAAGCTGCTGCCAAGATGGAAGCAGCCCTGCTGAACGGCCTGCCGTTGTAGCTTATTTCCCCGCCAAACCCCAAAACATCAATCATCAATAGCCCCACTGCCGCGTTCTGCGAGCACAGAAAGGAGGTATGGCCATGTCGCGCAAACTAGGACAGATCATCGCCGTCCGAGAGAACACCTGGATGATTCGCATCCCCATGGGTTGCGATCCCCAAACCAAACAACGCAGCTATTACAACCGCACTGTGCATGGCTCTCTGCGCCAAGCGCAGAAGTTTCTCGGAAAAAAGATCAATGAACTGGGCGCATATATTGAAAGGGACGGCGCAAAGATTCGTTTGGATCAATATCTCGATCAATGGCTCAAGACAGTGAAGTCACGGATCTGCAGCAAGACTTTCGAGAGTTACGAGAGTCTGCTCGCAAAATACATCCGCCCGTCGCTGGGTAAGAAGCCGATCGTGGCAATCAGGCCATTGGACGTCCAAGCGACTTACCAAGAGATGACAGATCGCGGACTCTCGCCAAGAACAGTCCAGGGCGCTCATTGGGTGCTAAACGCGGCGTTCAGACAGGCACTGCACTGGGAAATGATCCTGGAGGTTCCGACCAAAGGCGCGAAGCTGCCACGGATTCGAAGGCGCGAGATGCGGGTCTTTAGTGTAGAGGAGGCAAAAATCTTTCTGAACTTTGCGTTGCCCACGATGTACGGGACTCTGTTCGCCGTCGCCGTCACCACTGGAATGCGCCCCAGCGAGTACATCGGGCTCAAGTGGCAGGACATTGACTGGGAGCGCAGAACTGTCAGCGTGAAGAGAACCTTGCGAAAAGGGCCCACGGGTCAGTGGGAGTATGGTGAGACGAAGCGTGCGGGAAGTCGGCGAATCATCCGGCTGCAAAATTGGATTCTTGCGAAGTTAAAGGACTTGAAACAACGCCAGACGGAGAACCCGGTCGTTGATCCCGAAGAGTGGCCTGAAGCCGTAGATCTCATCTTCGTCACGGAGTTTGGAAGGCCGTTGAATGTGAATAGCCTGGTTTATAAGCACTTCAAGCCAATCTTGAAGAGGGCCGGCCTGCCGAACATAAGACTCTATGACCTGCGCCATACTGCTGCGACGCTCGCGCTAACGGTGGGCGTCTCGCCAAAGGTCGTGTCAGAGCAACTCGGGCACACCAGTGCTGCATTCACTCTGGACGTGTATTCGCATGTTCTTCCCCACATGCAGGATGATGCGGCGGCAAAGGTGGAAGCGGTTCTAATGGGTGGATTTGGAGGGTGCGTTACTCGACCGTAACAAAAAACGCGAGAGTCTTTCCATAAATTCGCGCCAGTAGCTGCAACTCAACAAAATCTATCCGTCTTTCACCTAGTTCACATTTAGAGATAAAAGAATGAGACTTTCCCATGCGGTCGTTGACCTCAACTTGCGTCAACCCCGCGTCTTTCCGCGCCTTAATGAGGCGTTCTCGAAAAGCAGTGTAGGCCCTCTGGTATGCCTTGTCTTTCGGATTCACGCTCTCGCAGGTATATGCAACCCTTGAGTGATTCCCCAAAAGAGGGAATCGCTGCCAGCCGGTCGGAGCTGAGAGCGGAGGTGCTACTCGGGTGGGGCACCAAAAAAAGACAACGGCTTCCGATATATCTTTGCTAGCTTCCGCACTTCGACGTAATCGAGTCGCCGCTCGCCTAATTCACACTTCGAGATGAACGAAGTGCTCTTGCCCATCTTTGCGCAGACTTCGCGCTGAGTCAGACCTGCTTCATCGCGCGCCCGTCTCAGACGCTCACGAAATTCTCTGTAGGCCCGCTGATATTCAGGATCTTTAGGGTTCACACCCTGGACATATATTCACCTATTGACTAATTCCCCAAAATGGGGAATTATGCGAAGCGAAGCGGATTCCTAAAATGGGGATGCGATTTGTGCTCAGTTCTCAAGTGAGTGCACGGTCGCCAGAAGAGAAGCGGAATTTTGCATTTGTGAATCGACGAAGTAAGACTGAGTCCGCATGCCAGACAAAAATGTAAGTGCTTGAAAGTAAAGTTGATCAGGTGTGCCGCAATGTGTGCGGGGAACGCTTATAAGACACGCCCTATAAAAGAAGATAAGGAGTCGAAGACCGGATAAATGAATATCTTAGGACCAAGTGCTCAGTTTCAAAGGATTTAGCTGAAGCGTTCTTCCGGCAGGCTCGCAATACACCCATGGATGCTTCTGTCACATTCCGATTCCCTGCTCTGAGGCTTCCCCATGAGGAGGAGAAGTCTTCCGATGTCGCTGGTTCTTCGTCTCCAGCAGCCAGCCCTTCGGACGAAATCGTTATGCGGGAGATTTGTGACGGGAGCAAAGAGGCACTCTCGCTTCTGTTTCGCCGCTACGCACGAATAGTCCGCGGAGTCGCCTATAAGGTCCTTCGAGATTCCTCCGAAGCCGAAGACCTTCTCCAGGACATCTTCTTGTTGGTTCACCGTCTCTGCGGGACTTTTGACAGTTCTAAAGGCCCGGCACGATTCTGGATCCTCCAAATGACGTACCGCCGCGCCATTTCGCGTCGGCGCTATCTGACTTCCCGCCACTTCTACACCCGCATGGACCTCGACGAGGCAGCAAATCAGTTGAGTGATCCGCTGACAAAATCGGGACTGTTTGGGGATTCGATGGATGGAGCCCTTAACCAAAGACAAACCTTGCAAAGCTGGTTCGCCGAACTCTCAGAAAGCCAGCGACAGACTCTCCACCTCTTTTTCTTCGAGGGCTACACATTTGAGGAGATCGCTGCCAAACTGGGTCAGACCGTTGGCAATGCGAGAAATCATTATTACCGCGGGCTGGACAAGTTGCGGAAGCAGATTTCTGCTGGTAAATTGCCGGGCAAAGAAGCAGTATGATAAAAGGTTCTAGCGATCGTAGGAGCGGGTGCGTTGTTGCCAAGCGGACCCCATGACGAGTTCTTGGAGCTCTGTGCTGTTTCAACCTCGGGCCAGCTCAGCGAGGAAGAACAGAGCCGGCTGCAGGGACACCTCGCTGTTTGCGCTGAGTGCCGCGCAGCTCTCCGCCAGTACGAATCGGTGGTCCACGATGCCATCCCCGGCATTGGCGCGGATCAATTATCTGAGCAAACATCGCGGATAGATCCCGGCCCTTCCTGGTCTCAATCGAGAGCGGAGAAAGCCTTCTTCGAGCGTTTGGAACATGAGGAAAGCCAGCACTCGGGCGGCACCGAAAGCAAAAACGGCGTACCAGCCGCTTTGAGTCGTGTTCTCCCGATCGCTCCTGAATCGACCTGGCGTCACGTTTGGATGCTGTATGCCGCCGGAATCCTGCTTTTTATCACTCTCAGTTTTTCCGCATACTGGGTCGGTGTGCGGCACGGTACGGATGTAGCCAAAGCCACGCAACCAGCCCCAGCTACTCAAGCTCAGGTTGCACTTGAGAATCCGTCCTCCCTGGAAGAGCAGCTGAGCGATGCCGCTCACGAGCGCGAAATTGCCCGCGCCCAAATCGCCCGGCAGGATAAGGCCCTGTCAGATCTCCGCCGCCAACTGGCGCGCCAGTCGGCAGACATCCGCCGCATGAAGGAAGCACAGGATCAACTAGAGAGCAACCTCCGAAGCGACGAGACCGGCAAGCAAGATCTCGTTCAGCAGCGCGCCGAGTTGGGGCAGAAGTTGGAATCGGCACAAGTGGAATCTCGGGCACTGAAGCAGCAGGTGGATTCCCTAACCCAACAATCTACGGACGAAACTACCCACGCCAAGGTCCTAGGGACCAAGGTCAACGATCTCACTCGTCTCCTTCAGGATCGTGAAACATCCCTTGGTCAGCAGGAAGAGCTGCTTTCGCATGACCGCGACATTCGGGAACTCATGGGCGCCCGTGATCTCTACATCGCAGAGGTTTATGACGTCGGCGACAACGGGGCCACCAGAAAACCGTACGGTCGCGTGTTCTACACCAAAGGAAAGTCGTTGATCTTTTATGCTTACGATCTGGATCAGCAGGAAACCAAGCGTGCCCAGGCATTTCAGGCGTGGGGGCGTCGCGGGCCGGATTGGAAGCAGGCGCTGAACCTCGGCATATTCTATGAGGACAACGCTTCCAAGAAACGATGGATTCTGAAACTGGACGACCCCAAGACGCTGGCGCAGATAGATGCTGTCTTTGTAACCTTAGAGCCGCACGGCGGAAGCATTAAGCCGAGCGGGAGACCCCTGCTTTTTGCCTATCTACGAGTCAACCCCAACCATCCCTAAGCTTTTGTGATTTGAAGCTTAAAAATATCACTAACTGACATCTCATCTTTCCGAACAACGTACAAGGACTATGCCTGCTTGAACTCTTGTCTTGCAGCTTTTGACAGCCGCGGCCACGAGGTTTCCGTCTCTCGGTAGGTCGTCGCGTTATTACAAACCGCACCTTCTGACAGCTCTATCCTTCCTGCATCTGACATTTTATGGTTCCGCCGCTGCGCACGATCCCTTGATATCGAAGGACTCTCGTATCGTCGCCGGACATTTTATGCTTCCCTTCCCTGACAATTTACGATTCAAGGAATTCAAGTACAGTCCGCCCGCCCCGCACTGCCCGACTGATACTTTCTAAGAGCGGACTTGATACAAACGAAGGGACTCCCTGCGAATAACTCAGGAGTGGCTAAGACTCGTTGCTCGCTGGAGAATCAGTATGCGCTTCCCCCGGATAACCCTCCCCCTTGCTTGCTTCGTGATGTTCGTCCTTCCCGCTGTTGGGCAATCACCCAACGGGAATATCAATGGCCTGGTCCTTGACCCATCCAATCGAGTCGTCATTGGCGCTGAAATCATCGCGGTGAATGACCTTACCGGCGTGCAGTTGACCACCAAGAGCAATGACGAAGGTATTTATGTCTTGCCTAGTCTGCCTCCCGGACCCTACCGACTCCAGGTCTCCAAAGTAGGCTTCAAGACAATCATCAAGCCTGACATCATTCTCAATGTGCAGGACGCCCTCTCCATTAACTTCACTCTTCCGATTGGTGCGGTGATGGAAACAGTGACGGTGCCGGGCGGCGCGCCGCTGGTTAATACGGAGAACGCCACCGTAAGTACGGTCGTAGATCGGCAATTTGCAGAGAACCTGCCCATGAATGGCAGGAGCTTTCAGACCTTGATTCAACTCACCCCCGGAGTGGTCGTCGTCCCGACCAACGTAGTAGATGCAGGCCAGTTTAGCGTGAACGGACAAAGAGCTGCCTCGAATTATTGGATGGTCGACGGTGTGAGCGCGAACGTTGGGGTGAGTTCGGGTGCAGTTCCGGGAAACGGATTCGGAGGAACACTTGCCTCTTTCAGTGCTCTCGGCGGCACGAACAGTCTGGTTTCCGTGGACGCCATGCAAGAATTTCGAATTCAAACTTCGACTTACGCCCCGGAATTTGGGCGGACCCCGGGCGCCCAGGTTTCAATCGCGACTCGTTCGGGCACAAACCAGTTTCACGGAACATTATTCGACTACTTGCGCAATGACGTACTCGATGCCAACGATTGGTTTGCTGACAACGCCGGTCTGGTCAAGCCAAAAGAGCGGCAGAACGATTTCGGAGGAACTTTCGGGGGACCTATTTTCAAAAGCCGCACGTTCTTCTTCTTCAGTTATGAGGGGCTTCGTCTTCGCTTGCCTCAGATTGCCCTTAGCACGGTGCCTGATTTGGCTGCTCGGCAAAGCGCCAGTGCCGCGATGCAGCCTTATCTCAAGGCATTCCCATTACCCAACGGGCCAGATGACGAAGCAACCGGTACAGCGCAATTCAACGCCAGCTATTCCAATGCCGCTTCGCTCGACGCCTACAGCATTAGAGTTGACCACAAGCTGAATGCGGCATGGTCTCTTTTTGGGCGATACAACGATTCCCCGTCTCGGATCGTGGGCCGAAATGGAGCAGGATTTGAGGCCCTGAGTGTGGTGAGTCCGGCGCGGATCAAGACGCGTACTGCGACAATCGGGGCGACGTGGGCCATTTCTCCCGGCATAGCCAGCGACCTGCGATTTAACTACAGCGATGTCAGTGCATCGAGCTACTCTTCCTTGGACACATTCGGAGGTGCCGTTCCGCTTAGCGCCCTGCCGTTCCCGAGTCCATTTGACGGCACGAATGCAGCCCTCAGCTTGAATCTGTTCGCATTGACTGGTTCGGAACTCTTGGTAGGAGCGAATGCGACAAACCGCCAGCGGCAGTTCAACATTGTGGAGAACCTGTCGGTGCAAAGGGGGCCACACAGTCTCAAGTTCGGCGTGGATTTCCGGCGCTTGTCCCCACAGACTACCCCCGCTGAATACTCCCAGGTGGCGTTCTTTCTTGATATGGGCTCGGCGCAAACCGGAAATCCGTTTTCTGGTTACGTGAGTTCCGCGAAAGGCCCCACCTTGCTATTCCGTAATCTGGGTGCATTTGCGCAAGACACGTGGCGCGCGACCTCACGCATCACCCTTACATACGGCGTCCGATGGGATCTGGACTTGGCGCCGTCGTCCCTTCATGGGCCCAACATACCTGCGGTGACGGGTTACAACTTAGCTGATTTTTCTCAACTGGCTATAGCCGCCGAAGGAACACCTGCCTTCCGGACCTCGTACGGAAATGTGGCCCCTCGCCTGGGTCTCGCATATGAGCTGCATCGCACCCAGGGCTGGCAGACGGTACTTCGTGGCGGCTTCGGCGTATTCTACGATCTCGTCAGCTCGGAAACAGGAGGGATCATTTCCGGCTTGGCCCCGCCTTTTGGCGCCTTTCGGTCACTTTCTGGAAGCACGTTTCCCTTTGATCCTACTCAGAGTGCTCCACCTGCGATCTCTTCGGTCGGCAGCCTTTCGTTCCCCGTTGCGTACAATCCCAATCTGAAGTTGCCCTACACCTTGGAGTGGAACGTCTCGTTTGAGCAAGCCCTGGGCGGACAGCAGGCATTATCTGCATCGTACATTGGCGCTGCGGGCCGGCGGCTCTTGCAGACGACGGTCGTCGCATCGCCGCCGACCAACGCAAATATCCTCTCTGGAAGTTTCATAGACAACACGGCGACGTCGGACTACAACGCGCTCCAGGCTCAGTTCCAGCGGCGCCTCTCGGGTGGTCTCCAGGCCCTGGTCTCGTACACATGGTCGCATTCGATTGACACGGGCTCGGCCGGTTCAGCCCAACTTTCCTCCAATGCAGGGACCGGAACTGATTCCCAATCCAATCGAGGTCCTTCCGACTTCGATGTTCGTCACGCAGTTTCTGCAGGGTTGACTTATGAGACTCCGGATCTAAAGGGGCATGGCTTCCCGAGGTTCATTCTTGGCGGCTGGTCGTTGCAAAGTGTCATCCAGGCCCGGTCTGCCCCGCCAGTCGACGTTTTTGACGCTAACTTCTTCGGCGCTCCATTCGACACCGGGATCAGCGCAGATCTTCGACCGGACGTAGTTCCAGGACAACCGCTTTACCTGTTTGGACCCCCGTATCCTGGCGGAAAGGCTTTCAACCCGGCCGCATTTACCGATCCACCGGCCGACCCCAAGACCGGCAACCCCTTACGGCAAGGAACTCTTCCGAGGAATGCTCTGAGAGGCTTCGGTGCCGCCCAGTGGGATTTCGCAGTGCACCGAGATTTCCCAATTCACGATTCTCTGAAACTGCAGCTTCGCGCGGAGATGTTCAATGTCGTGAACCACCCGAACTTCGGCCCCCCTCTTCACAACTTCGGAGAGAGCGGCTTCGGGGTTTCGCAACAGATGCTCGGGCGTAGCCTTGTTGGTTCCAACAGCCTGGGTGCTGGAGGACTCAATTCTCTGTACCAAATCGGCGGACCTCGCTCGATCCAATTCGCACTCAAATTGATGTTTTGAAAGCGTATCTCCTCATTGCACGCAGCGCATGAGTGGACCGGTGCGTGTGTGTTCTATGCCAAGCCGGGGAGCAGTCGAAGCCATAGTCAAATACTTGCTTTTCGCCCGGCTCAACCAGCAAAGAGTGGAAGAGATGATCGGTCACAAAGCACGAACAGTCCTGACTATTTTCATTTCGCTTGCGATGCCATTCGCCTGCCAGGGTGCCGCTGCAAAGCGCCCAATCACGGAAGAAGATTGTGTGCGCACACGAAGAATCGTCGAACAAGAGGTCCGAATTTCTCCGCAGGGAACAACGGTCGCATACGTCGTCAAAGCACCTGACGTGACCAGCAATCGGAATCACTATCGACTCTACGTCCGCGACCTGACACAGACGAGTAATCGCAAAAACGGAAGGCTTCTCCTGGATGCAGACAAGCTCTCAAATATACGCTGGCTCGACACCGGGAAAATCGCCGTTCGGGTCGAGAAAAGAGCACAAAGTCCCACGCGAAATGCAACCGAAGTGGACATCGTCAACCCTCGGACCGGGTCATTTGAAAAAATTGATTTCCCCACTCCGATAGAGGACTACAGCATAAGTGCCAATGGGGAACTCGTAGTCTTTTCGAGTCTGGCGAAGGATCAGCCAGAATCATCGGATGCGCGGAACAGCGAGAGAAATCGGCAGGAGCGCGGTTACCGAATTCCTTATGGCGCCGGATCGGGCGGTGGACTCGACTGTTTGCCCCAATACACCTTATACCTGGGACGAAGAACCAGAACTGGAAGTCTAGAAGTGAAGAGACTGTATTTCAGTGGCCCTGGAAATGCACCCCGAAGATCTTCATTGGCATGGGTCGAGACGCTCAATCTGTCGCCGAACGGGAAATATCTGCTGCTGAATTACAGCGACGACTCATTTCCGGACGACTGGAAGAGCGAGCCTCTTGTGAAGCAGGTGACGCGGTTCGGTACAAAAGCGGAAACCCATGTGCTTGGCCTCTATGAGGTCGCAACGGGCCGCCTTCGAGTGGGGTTCAACTACCCCGGTGTTTTCCTGGTCGAGACGAGTTGGTCAGACGATAGTCGTGCTTACTCCGTCGTGTCTCCAGCTCCATTTGGCACTCCCGACGCCGAGGAAGAAGCTCGTGCTGCTGAGAAATTTGGAAGCATTTACCGCTACATGTACCGCTTCAAAGACGTGTTTGCGGTCGACCCAAGAACTCTGACGGTCCAGAAGATATTTGGCAGGAATGTAGGAGAACAGAAAGCGTCTGAGTTTGGTGATGCTGGTCCACTCTATTGGACCAGCAGTGAGATGATTCTCAAAGCGGGTACGCACTCACTGGCACGCTTGGCTCTGCGGAACGGAGTGTGGCAGGAGAGGAGCCGATTCGAGCTTCCTGAAGATGATCGATTTGACTCGTCGATCACTACCAACGGAAAAGTGCTGGTCGCCGTCTCCCAGGCACCGATGATTCCGCCAGACCTTGTTCAGTGGGATTTTCACGCTAAGCGGATGGCATTGCTTTCGGACCTCAATCCCGAATACCGGGCCATCGAACTTGGGCAAGCCGAGACACTTGAATGGAGCAACCGCTACGGCTCGAAGTGCGCGGGTCTTTTGATCAAGCCCGTCGCCTACGAGAGAGGCAAGCAGTACCCGATGGTTTTTCTTGCGGCGCCGGTGACGGACGATTTCATTAGCGATTCCCGATACACAACAGCGTATGCACCACAACCGCTGGCAAATGCAGGTTTCGTGGTGCTCGTGGCGCAGTACTCCCTTGACAACGCGATACAGAAGGGCCTGTTTCCAGGGGAAATGAGCGACGCATATAACTGGATGGCAATGGTGGAAAGTGCAGTAGATCTCCTCTCGGACCGAGGCCTTGTGGACAAAACGAAGATCGGGATTGGTGGATTCAGCCGCACAAGCTGGTTGTCCAGTTTTACGATTACCCATTCCACGTATAGTTTCGTCGCTGCCTCCCTTGCAGACGGTGCACTCTATAGCTACGGACAATATTACAAATACAACAGTCTTGAAGCTATCCAAGGAGCAGAAAGCCAGATCGGGGGACCGCCCTATGGCCCGAGCTTCGACGATTGGGTCACTTATGCGAGCCCGTTCCATGCGGATCGGGTACACGCTGCCGTGCTGATGGAGTTTTCACCCCCGATCGAGGATGCATACGAATTCTTCGTGGCGTTGGCGCGTCAAGAGAAACCTGTCGAGCTTTACTACTATCCGAGGGGTGCTCATCCGTTGGACACGCCTCAAGAACGGTTGTCCTCCCTTCAGCGCAACGTCGACTGGTTCCGATTCTGGATGCAGGGGTATGACCGCCCTGACGCAAGCGATCCCGACCAGTATCGTCGCTGGCGTGTGATGCGCTCTCGCGGGGATCCAGAGAGATAAGGCTGGAGGCCAAAACCTCATGGCCCCCAGCCGGTTGACTTACTCGTCGGCTTCGTACGCGCCGTTGCTCTGCGTTGTATTGCGCGGGTCGCGGTCCGCGACCACGTGGATACCCTTGTTGCCAGACTCAATGGCTTTCAGGGCACCCGCCAAGACAACTACTTCGGGCTTTTCGTAGTTCATTGTTTTCACCTCCTTTCGTTATGGCATTCACCTTGCGCAGTTAGCTAACTGAATCCTTCTCACGAAAACGGCTTCCTCAGAGGCCTCAGTTGAGCGGGTCGTACCGACTCCTGGGTCACGAGTTGTGGCCAATTGATGAATGCTTTTTGGTTGACGAGGCCTCTGAGCCAGAACTCGATACCGATCGCACGCATCAGAGTCACGATTCGAGATGGCTGTCCATGTCTGGCCTTCCGCACCGCTTCACTGAAGCGGTATGAGTCGATGATTCCAAGTGAACTTGTGACCATGTGCTGGCTACTCGCGGCCAGACTGGTGCATTCAGCGGAAACGGCTGCGATCGGTGATCGAGCAACGAATGCTTTGCGCCTTCTATTCAGCAGCTCATCCGGAACGATGCCGACGAGTGCGCGGCGCATGAGGGATCGGCGCTGGCCAGGGCGTACGAGTTGTTCTCGCGGGACGGCGTAGAGGAACTCCAGAAGGTCACGGTCAAGATAGGGATAACGGATTTCGTGCGCGGGGTCAGAGGGGAGGGAAACGCAATGCAGCTGTCGGCGCAGTCCCTCCAAGGTGCTGAGGCTCTCCTGAAAGCTCGGCAGAGATTTACTCACCTTCACCCGAGACGGATAGCCCGTCAATGCAGATTGATAACGCCTGACGAAATCGCGGTGTAGCCACGCTGCCGGCCGCATGTGGTTCGGGACGCCCACAAGAGCGGGAGGGAAGAATCCTCGCGCGGCCTCCAGAAAGATCTGGAGCCATGGCTTCCTCTTGTTTAGTGCCCATGTTTTCAATTCGTGGGCAAGTGCCATGAATCGCGCCCTAGCCAAGAGGTTCATTAGTTCAGGTATGGGGGTTGGCACTCCTCCAAGAACTTCGTCGCCGCCAATGCCGGAAAGTACAACGCGATTCCCCTGTGAAGTCATTAGTGTCGCTACTCGTTGACTGACTTCATCCGGGCAAGGGCCACCAGAATTCGGAGTGGCGGCAAACTTGCCATGCATCGGTTCAAAGTGGAGCGGTGCTGCCGAGCCGACGTTGATGTGACAACCGGTGCGGCCTCTCCTCTCTTCCACCTTGGTAAAGTAGGGGCGCTCGTTCCAGTTGGGCTCAGAATCGTCGTAGTAGGAGATCGTGTCGAGCCGAGGTACTTCTGCGGATTGGCGAGCGATGATATTGTCCGCCATGCAGACGATAGAGGAGGAGTCCATGCCTCCGCTCAATTCGGCAAGGACTGGGTTGTGCGAACGGAGTCGGCGCTTCACCGCTTCCGCGAAGACGAAACGGAAGTGCTCTTCATATTCCGAGTCGGTGTTGTAGTGGATTCGCTTGTCCGGATCGAAATCCCAATATTTGCTGACGGTGTGCGTTCCGTTTCGTATGAGCACAAGAGAGGATGGCGGGACGGCGTGAATACCGATGTAAGGTGTGAGGTGGGCGGCAGGGAAAAGCGAGAACCAGCCGGCAATGTACTCTTCACATAGGGAGAAGGTTTTTGCAGCAAACAGGATGAGTGGATCAAGGATTGTGCTCCATGTGACTTGGTTCTCGTCGAGCGCGTAGTAGAGATGGCGGGCGCCGATAGGGTCCTTGGCCAGGATCAAGGAGCGCGCGGTGGGGTCCCAAATCGAGAGAGCCCAATCCCCGAGGAACTTGGCAAAACAGCTGGCGCCCCACCGCTCGTACGCCGCAGCGACAATGGCAATATCGGCCGAGCTCACCATCAGACCGTTTTGCAACAGGCCGAGAAGCTCCGTGCGGTTGTCTAATCGGCCATCCCAAGTGATGACCGTACCGGAGTCGGTAATATGCGGCTGTCTCGCCTGGCGGGATTCCCGCGTGGTGTGGAAAGCGCAGTAGAGGATACTCAAGTTGCTTTTTGAGTAGGAGCCATCGTCATCTGGACCGTAAGGAGCGAGGGTCCGCTTCACCTCCTCGAGATAGTTCCTATCGACTGCTTTACCATCGAGATTCCATCTCCCGAATTGAACGCTCATGATAGGGTCCCTTGCCTTCGCTTCCCGCTGGATTCCCCCAGGTGTGGCTTTCAACCTCAGCCGAAGGATGAGGCCAGCATCATCTCGACTACGGATATAGCTCATCTCACCCGCGAAAAACTCAGCACCTCTCAAGCACGGAATACATCTCTGACACATACGGCTTATCGTTGACTACGCGACCCTCAACTTCGACCCAAGCATGAGCCCTGAAGGGTTTCTGTTGAGCGCCGATCACCATCCGCGCCGGTACGCCGTAGTTCTTCAAGAGGCACGCCGTAGCTGCGGATCGTTGCAGGCAGAGCGCTTCTTTCCAATACCAAATGCAGGCCATGTCCACCGCGGAACAGATCTGGTCGACCACGTTGCCAGGCGGCGTCCTGTTTGCGATCGGATAATCGCGGACTTTCTGATACAGGATTGGAAAAATTCCGCGGGCAAGGTAGAGGTCAAACTGAATGAGCTTCGAGTATGCTTTCAAAACAAGAAACGACATAAGCAAGACCTCTGACCTCACACGGGTAACTGCAACTGGCTGCAGAGAAACGCCATCCGGTCCGTTAGTGCTTCGATCCGCTCGCTCAAGGGAAGCACCGGCGAGTGCCCACGAAATTTGCTGTAGTCGAGCAGGACGGGACGCCCGGAAACATTCGCCGCTTGCAGGCGGGCTGTCATCTTGCGAGCGTGAAGTGGATTGCAGTTCCCGTCGGCATCGCCGGAAACAATCATCGTGGCGGGATAGGCGACGCCATCGCGAACCTGATGATACGGGGAGTACTTCGCCAGAACAGCGAAGTCGTCCGGCTCATCCGCGGTTCCGAACTCGTCCTTCCAGGCGTGCGCGTTGTCGAAAAGGTGATACCGAAGCATGTCCAGCATGGGTACCAAGCAGACAACGGCATTGAATAAGTCCGGCCGCTGCGTGAGGGCTGCAGCCACGAGCAATCCCGAATTCGAGCCACCGAAGATGGCCAGTCGCCCGCGAGCTGTTCGTCCTGTCTCCGTGAGCCATTCGGCCGCGCACAGAAAATCGTCGTACGCCGTCTGGCGGTTACGCCGTTTCGCGGCGTTGTGCCACTCGACACCGAATTCCGATCCGCCTCGAATGTTGGGCAATGCAAACAAACACCCACGTTCCATCAGAAAGGCAACAAAGACGCTGAACTGCGGCGTCATCGAGACGCCATATCCGCCGTACGAGGTCATAATCGTTGGACTGCCGGTCCCATCGAGAACTTCACGGCGGCCCACGAGGTACATGGGAATCCGTGTGCCGTCCTTTGATATGTAGGAAATACGGGTACTGCGGTAGCCTATTGGGTCAAACGGACAACTTCTTTTGGCCCACAGTACGCCGTTATTGCTTTTGGCGGAGTACCGACAAACTCTCGTCGGCTCAGAAAACGACTCTGCTTCGAGGAACAATTCATCGCTTTCCGCAGAGCACCCAATTATGCGAAGTGTTTCGTCACTGCGTCCGGGAATCACGCCCAGCTCTCGGCCGGCGAGGTCAAAGACAACGACCCGATGCATCATCTCCTTCATGTAAGAGACGCAAATGCGCTCTCCTACCACCATCGCCATTTCGAGGCGACAGTCACGTTCAGGAACGATGTCGCTCCACGCATGATCTCGGTTGTCGCGAAGACCGATCTCGACAATTCGGAGATTGGGGGCGTCTTTGTCCGTGACTGCAAGAATCTTTTCATCCATCCGAAGAAAACCGAGGCTGTAGTCGATCCCGAGAAAAATTAGTTCCGGGGGAGATTTTTGATCGAATGACTTCAGATAGATGTCGGTGAGAGTTCTGTCGAGAAGCCGGTATACGAAAAAGAAAAGTCGCTTCTTGTCCGAGGTTAGGACTAGACGAATCTTTTTGTCCTCACCGGCAAAGAAGACCTGACGGTCGTCACTGGGCTGGGTTCCCAGGACGTGATGATACGCAGCGCGAAGGTTCGGTCGGTTCGTGTCCAGTGCTTCGTGGACGAAGTAGAAACTCTTGCAGTCCGGCGCAAAAGCAAAACTACGCAGGTATCCCCGAGGGAGAACATCGGGAAGCGTTTCGCGTTTTTCAATGTCCAACAGGGCAAAGGTCCCGGTACGCTCCCCTCCTTCTTTGATTTCGTAGAGTAAGAGCTGCCCGTTGGGTGAAACCTGGAGCGGTTTCACAGCCGTGAATCTACCGGTTCCTTGTTCCGCCGGATCAAGCAAGAGCTGGTCCTCGCCGTCTGCGCCGTTGCGCATATAAATACTGGGCTGCTCCTGCCCTGAAAGACGCTTTCTAAAAAAGTACCGGTTGCCCGTTTTCTGCAGAGAGTCATAGGTCTCAACATCAAGCAGTTCGCGAACACGCTCTCGGATGCGCTCTCGGTCTGGAATGGAATCCAGATAGGACCGCGCGTACCGCGTTTGTGCCGACAGCCATTCCCGGGTTCGTGGTGAGTCCTGGTCTTCAAGCCAGCGGTAGGGATCAGTCACTGGCATGCCGTGCAGAACTTCGGTGACCGCTTCGACGTGGGAGTAAGGCGGGGGTTCCATCAGTGCAGGCACAGGGACCTCCGACTCTCCAGTTCATTCGCCTCGCGACTCATCCGTCGCGTCAGGCTGCGCAGATATCCAGCGCTGGCCGGCTGCAATCTTTCCATGTCCTCCCATGCATTGCTTCCGACTGCATAGGCAAAGACGGCTATGAGAGGAGCAAGTTCCAAACCTTCGGCCGCAGCAGCAGGCGGGACTACCTGCTCCCATTGTGCGCAGTACGCCTCGACCAACCTTGTTTCGACTGCTGAATCCGTCCCACTCGTGCGGCGTAGGTGTTCGCGCAGATACTCGAGGCTGAAAAAAGGATTGCCCACATACGCCTCGGCCCAATCGAGGAACGTGCATCGACTTGGCGAAACAATGATATTTCCAGGGTTGAGATCGAGATGCCCGAGCGTCTCAGGAATTCCTAAAGCCTCCAGGCCATCAAGAGCACTCTGTATGCTGTCTCCCAGGAGAAGTAGTTCGTCGCGACCGAGAGTGGCCGGCGGCACTTTTTTCTGCCCTTCCATCAGTTCCGCCATGCTCTGCATGAAAGGCCTAATTAGTTTGGAAAGCTCCGTCGCTCCCAGATCGCGCGCACCAGCCTCGAGAATCCGGGCGCCATGGTCGATGGAGTCGATCTGCAATTCGGCCAGAGCCGATGCCGCCCTTTGCCAGAGCGCGTCTTCCCGCGCTTCACTGAGAAGTTGTCCTGGCGCCTCCCGCGTAATCCATCCGTTCAAGTCTGGCCGGGTTGCCAGTACCCCAGGAATGCAGGTTGGGAAGAGTTGCGCAAGCGTACAGGTAATGAGAAATTCCCTCTGGTTGGGCTCTCCCACAGCTTTGAACCACAGCGCCGGGCCGTCCGTCTCAAATCGAACCAGGCAGAACGATGGGCTGGCGTTCAACTGGCGGACATTCCCGTTGAGATGGAAACCCAGCGGTTCGATCACCGCCTCGACCCACTCGCGCAATTCCTGGAACCAGCCCAGTCGAGCGAACGGGCCAGAGGTTGACTCCTTCCCTTCGGCACTACATAGCGCAATCGATTGCTGGATCGCCAGGTAGTCAGAAGCACCAATCAATGAATCCTGGGATAAAGCTGAAAGCGGAACCCATTGAGTGGGCACCTTAGGTTTGCCGCTGGCGCTGCAGTGTTCCGCTGCTTGATAGCGGATCTGGGTACCATTCGCCGAAGCCGAAACATCCGGCTCGAGAAGACAGATGACTTCTTCGCCCCAGTCAGTCTTGACCGCTGCGGTGAGATTCTCTGCCACTCGTTGCCAGCGCGCAATGTTCACGGAAGGTAGTGCGAATTGGTCGCCATTCGGCACGAGGAGGACCTCGGTCCCGTTTTTCCCCAGCACGATGACGCGGTAAGCCTCGCACTCGTTTTGTTTTGCAGTTGCCAATTTCTTGCTCACATTCTTAGCCGGTCGCGTGTTAGCGGTCTGCGACCAGTTTGTGCTTCCTCAGGGAGTCGATGAATTCGCGTACATCGTTCTCGACGACTTCCCTGCTGGTGTTGAACTCTCGGCTGATCACATTCACGATGTCCGCCTCTGCTGACCCCTTCTCAAGAAGTTCGAGAATGCGCGACCCGACGGGATTCAGGTTGAACATCTGTCCCTGCTGGACATCAAGCACGATTGCGCCATCCTGCCCGTGGGTGCTGCGAACTCCATCAGAAACTCTGTGCATCGGCCTGTCCCACTCGGAGCGGTATATTTTTGAATCGCGTCTGGCCTACCTTGCCACCTGCAGCAGTGGAATGGCCACTGATTTGTGAATTTGTTCGGGAAACAATCGGACGTTTTGGAATGAGGTTGTCGCCTCAGTAACATGCATCATCCTTGGCTCGCTTCAGCAGAATCGAATACGTTCGCTTTCTGATCCAAGTTGTGGAAACGCACGCCCTGGAGCAATGATTTTTTCGAAAAAGATAAGGTCAGAGTTACTTCAACAAGAATGGCACCGCGGCGGAACGGGGGCATCAGTCAGGCACAATGGCGTATTCCGGCCCGATGAGGAGGGACAAATGAATGGGTACTAGCATGTCAGCGGTAGGCGGATTCCCCAGCCGATGGTTAAATGCGAGCCGATGCAATGACAGACGCATCCGGGACCAAGGACAAACGGAAAAAATTGTCCAATCCGGGCCGAAACGCGACGAGGTAAGGTCCTGGCAACCATGGAGTCTTCCCCCAACGCCTCCGTAGGTTCCGGGACGCCAGTTCCTGACTCTACTGCACCGTGAACTTCGTTGGACTGTTCTTGCCAAGAGCCATCGCCTGCGGGTTCTGCTCTTTTCGTTCGGCTCCGCGTTCGCTCTGCCGCACGATCAGACCAATGTCAGAGATTGGTCAATAGCAAGGTCACGGCATGTGCGACGAATGAACTCGTGCATCGAGTCTGAATAAACGAATTCGAAACCGTAGCGAAAAGCGTTCCTTTGGCGGACCATCGCGGAGATCGTTACAGGGCTGCCTGGCAGCGTGAAGTTCAATTCGACGTTCTCGCCTAAGGGGACTTCAATTGGCAGTATCGCTGCGATCCCGGATTCGCTAATGTCCACGGTGGTCCCATTCAGCAAACCGGATGTTCGGGAGTTGATTGTAATGTGAATCTCAATCTTAAATCGAGGCTGGCGACGGGGATCGGGGATTGTGCGAACGGAGGTGACTGCGGAGTGATTCTTATCTTCCGGTTCCAATTCTGTCGGTTTATCGATGCGATGCCCCCATGGGAATCTCGAAAGAGCAGACATTTCGCTTGGCTTCTCCAAACCGTAGCCTTTCTTTTTTAAGTCGGAAGCATACAGCTTTGCAATCGCGAGACGGGCTGCAACAAAGCTAGTCCTGCGTCCTCACGACAGTGTTGGTATGCGTTTGTAAGTCATCACCGTTAACGCTACTATCCGAAAAGTTGGCGCAGTACCTCCCTACACTGCGCCATCAGAGGAAAACAGCGGACGACGGGGGGAGGGCCGCGTGAGTTCCTTTAACACCAGACTCCTTGGAATCAACTTACAACCGTGGGATATCTTGGAACTGTTCCTAATTGCACACTGTTTGAAGTTAAGTTAGAAAGTTTACCAATGTGGGAATGAGTTATAGCAGCGGAACTACATTCGCCACGGCCTAGCTTACTTTTAAAGAGTGAGCGCAGCGAATCGTCATCAATAGGGCTATTAGCCGCCAGCCAATGAATAAACTCTTTGGCACTAATGTGCGAGGGCTTTTGAATCTCCTTTTCTCAAAGCCAGATTCAAGGTCCGCCTTGATTTCTAGCGAGAAATGCTTTTCTCGCCATTTACACCCGAATGGCCAGCAACCCGGAGAGGGGCATGACGTCATCCGCAAAGTCTTGGAGCACCAGGGTTGCGGCCTTCCTGATCCGCGAACCCTTATCGGTAACTCGTAGTAACGAAACTCCCGGGCGTCTGATCCCTTCGCCCGGCTCTTGCGTGTAAGACTTCCGAATTGATAACGTGCACCCTCAAAAAAGAGAGCAAGTCGGCCCGCAGGAGTGGTGGTCGCGAGGCGTTTCTATTGTTTTGGCATTATTCCTAAAACCTCGGGTTCAACGGGCTCGCGGTCGAGGGCAAGACGCCGAAAACGCCCTCATGTACTCGGCGCAAGCTTTCCGCTCCACGAATCGATGAAGTGCTTCCGTACCAAACGCGAACTCTCGCACAACTAACTAATGATCGTTCAGTACCGAGCCCTGGGGCACGGAAACGACCGCTTGACGGGAAATCAGCGCGTCTGAACTCAAGTCTTCGACGATACGACCATCGGAAAGCACCAGGATTCGGTTGAAGGCCGATAAGGTTGAAGCTCTGTGAGACACGACAATCAAAGTGGACATAGTGAGGTAATCCCTTACGTTCCGAAGAATCAGGGTCTCCGAGGCAGGATCAAGACAGGAAGTGGCTTCGTCCAGGATCAGAATGTTCGGCCGTTGCAAGAGAGTTCGGGCAATCGCCAGGCGCTGGCGCTGGCCTCCTGACAATTGGCAGCCGTCAGGTCCAATGTGTTGATGGAGACCCTCTGGCAGTGCCTCGACGAGCTCGACAAGATCAGCTAGTTGAATTACTTCGCGCAACTCGCGATCTGACGCCCCCGGCCTGACAAAGCGGAGATTGGATGCAAGACTCCCATCAAACAAGACTGGATCTCTCGGGAGATAGCAGATACAGCGGCGCAAAGTCTTGAGCTCAATGTTTCTGATATCCATGCCGCCGGCGTGGATAGATCCCGACTGCACGTCATGGAGCCGCATAATAAGTCTCACCAACGTGCTCTTGCCGGCGCCGTTCTCTCCGGCGATGGCGATCTTCTCGCCCGCAGCGATTCGAAGAGACGGAATGCGCAGCACATTCTCCTGACGTTGATACCCAAACTCAACGTCGGTAAATTCCAATCCCCAATGCTGGGTTGGGAACTGAGAGCATACTGGCGGATCGGTTATGCTCGGGCGCAAAGCGCAAACCGCCTGCAGCTGCCGAATACTTGCAAACGTTCTCTGTGCTCGGGCGTACAGCTCTGCAGCCCCGCTCAACGGATCAAAGAGTTGCGTGACGAAGCTGTAGAAGGCTACTAAACTGCCGACGCTAAGAGTTCCGGCGACAACGCTCCAGCCTCCGTAACCGATCACTGCGGACATGGCGAGCACAACCGCCACGGAAGTCGAGACGCTGAACCAGACCCCGGTCTTGAAAAGCGCGAGATGGGAACGGGTTGTCCGGGCCAGGAGTCGAAAGGCCTTTCTTTCCTGGCGCCTTTCCTGGCCGAGCAGTTGGATCGGGAGAACGGAGGAGATGTGTTCCTCGAGAAAACTGTTCCATGCGACCAGGTTCCGCTGCACCTCATCGGAGTCGGTGGATAGCTTCACGCGAAAATGCTGCCGGGCGATGAGGAAAATTGGGACAAGAGGAAGGATGGCCAGGGTCAACACTGGACTCAGCACAAACATGGTTACGACCGTGAACGTGGTAGTGAGGCACATGCGAAGGATCGACGGGAGGAGATCTGAGCCGAAGTAGGCCACCTCTTCGATCGGCTCCTTGAGCGGATACATCACCGCCCCGGGCGTAGTGTTCTCGTAATAGTTGGCAGAGAGCCTGTCGAGGTGGCACAGTATCTCCATACGTAACCCGAGCGCCGTTTTCTGCGCGGCGTTTAGCGTTAGGTAATTTCCTACGCTTGTCAGCGCCGTCCTTCCCTGGTAGCTGAGGAAGATCAGGCCGACCGCACATAGAAGCAATCCGGTCTCTCTTCGCGGTAGAACCTGGTCGATAAGCCACTTGAGGACCAGCGGAGTGAGGAGCGCAAGGAGGCTGCCCGCAGTCATGCAGAAGAAACTAGCCACGTGCAAAGGTACGAATGGTCGAATCTGCTTTGCCAGCCAGCGCAGTTCACTCGGTATTTCTAGGGACAGAACGACCTCACATTTTGTGAACCAACATCCAAAAGGCACCTCGGAACTGAAGCATAGGCATCGGCGCCAGTGATCGTCCACACAAAGTGCGCGCCGTTCGCCTTTCTCTCAATTGTGTTGAGTTTTGTTGCAAATACGGGATCTTGCTTGCGATGGACCGCGGCCGGCCGTTCGCGAATTCGACCAACGCTGCGGTCGGTGAGACCAACACCGGGTCGCAAAGGGCGCTGGTCTCATTCTGACCAAACTACTGAAACGAGATTTCCCCTTATTTCACCGCGTGGCAGGAGTCATCGACATTTCGGCCATTGCGGCCATTGCGGCCATTGCGCCCAAACGAGCCTAGGGGTCTATCGAGTGCTGAAACCGGGCGGAATCGTGATTGGGGACGAACTCTAGACGCACTCAACTCTTCAGCGTATACGCGACAGCCGAGTGATCGCCAAGGGCATCTACCCGCTGATGCAACGGTTGATATATGGCAGTGACAAGCCTTACATTACGGAAGACGAACGCAAGATTAACGAACGTGAATTTCAGACCATACGCGACAGCCTGATCGGCTGTCATGCTGATTATTTCGGGATGCTTGAAGAGCGCCTCTTCCCTAACAGCATCACATGCGCTTCCTGCATTGATCGGTTTGTACTGCAATAGCGCCGAGCGGGACGGCGAGGAGGCAGAACCAGAGAATTGGCTTCAAGTTCAACTTAATGCTGGGATAGCGATCCTCAGAAGGGGTCTGATTATACTGTTCGAACGTGCCGGGCCAACTGTCGAAATCAGCCATAGCACTCAAAACCCTCAATGAGCGATATGGCGATGTTACGCCAGTTATGGCCACATCACGCTACACGTGTCCACTCTGTCAGTAAATGCTGTAATCGTGAAACCCGCACTTCCAGAGAAAGACGCACTTCACTGACCTAAAGTGTGCATGTTGAAATGCCCACGCGCTAGTACACCTATCAGGACAGACGCAGCCGGGCGTTCCTGTGACCACGATGTGATCGCCCGAGTCCGACACGTGCAAAACCGGAGTGGCTTTCTCGGCTGCGACAGCAGACGAGCAACAGCACGGGTCAGGTTCTCGTTGTGATAACTGAAATGAATATGTCAGGACTTCACTGACGATCGAATCCACTTTGCAACCCCGGCACTCGAATGTTGACTGCTTGGCACTATCCAGAGCAGCTTGCACCAGCATCGGATGTCCGTTGACGGTGCTGACCGATTCGATGTTTCCATCCGCGTGGACGGCGAGGCTTAGCATCACATCTCCGGCAATTCGTGCTTGTCGTGCGAGAGGCGGGTAAGTAGGAGCCGCCAATTTCCTCAGAATGATGTGAGGCGTAGAAGCCTCGTTGGCGACAGTCTGAGCTGCACATGGAACCGAAATCGCAGCCACCAGCACCATCGAGGATTTCCAACGAGCGAAATGCATACTGTAATTATAGGTTTCTCGGTGCTTGCTTCGTGGGAACAGCGAGTTACTGTTGTAACCAGGCGATAGCGAGTTCACAACACCCATATAGAGCCATCGGAAGAACACCACGATCGCCGAAAGAGCCGGCGTCTTCGGACTACTATCGCCCCCGGCGGAAGCGCAAAATAGCCATAGCTGGACACCGAATGCTTGGGGGGTGAAAATAACAGGCATGCCCATGATAAATGCCTCACGTGCCGCGTGCTTCACCGTAATCATGCGATTGGCGATTGCGGTATATCTTGTTTCCGGCTTCGCGTTTTCGCAAACCTCCGATTCCCAGACCGGTGGAGCGAACAAGTCCTGGACCTCCACAACCGACCTGCAAAGCGATGGCGCAAATCCCACGCGCACCACCGAAAGCCATACCCAGAGCGGCAATCGCACCCTGGACAACCAATCGGTCCAGCGCCGCGGCTCGAATGGACAGTTCGAACCCTATCAGGATATCGAAAGGGAAACCGTGAAAGTCAACGCCACCACAGTCCGGACCACCACCCGCACCTTTGGCAGAGATTCTGACGGAGCGAAAACGCTGGTGCAGGTAACAGAGGAAGAAAGGCGCAGTTTGCCCGGAGGAGACTCGAACGTAATACGCATCACCTCGAATCCCGACGCCAACGGCAACCTCCAACTGGTTCAGCGGGAAGTCGAGGCGACGAAGAGAATCAGCAAGAACATCGAGGAGACGAAAACTACCGTAATGCTCCTCGGCATCAACGGCGGTGTATCTCCAGTCATGCAGGTGCAAGAGCGCCGCGAACGTGGCGCGAACACGGTTGAATCTCAAAAGACCACGCTGCTTCCCGATGGCGTCGGAAACTGGCAGGTAAGCGAAACCCGACACGACATCACCCGTCAGGACGGCAAGAACCGCAATACCGAGGAGCGCGTCTCCCGCCCCGACCCTGAAGGCAAGCTGGCCGAAATCTCTCGCACGGTCAGCAAGGAGTCCGAGACTGCACCCGGAGAGAAACACAACACATCGGAAACCTATTCTGTCGATGTCCCAGGTTCGTCGCGGGACGGCAGCTTGCATCTGGTCGAACGCTCTACTGTCGCCCAGAGCACCAGTTCAACCGGCCAGCAAACTACTCAACGGCAAGTCGAGCAGCCCGACCCCGGCAATCCTGACTCCGGTCTGCAAGTGACCATTCTCACCACCGACTCGGTGAGTCCGGGTGCTTCAGGAGCGCAGGCCACACGAACCATTCAAATGCGCGACCCGAACGGCAGTCTTGAAGTCGTCTCCGTGGACACCACAAAGTCCGATAAGGTCAACACCGTTCAGGTTCAGATCGCGCCTCCTGAAAATCCGAAGTAGTCCGGAGCATTTATCGCGGATGAGCGCCGCTCTCACCCCCGTTTACTTTCGCCTCGTCCAGCAATCGAACCCAGGATCAATGAGTGATATGGCGATTAACATCAGTTGACTCGACTTGCACCCTTCCGTAGGGTGGCCTTGCCTCTGTGAACGTCCGGCAGATAGTCTTCGATTTAGTGGGAACAGGAGTTTCAGGATAAAAGAGAATGTGGGTGTCGATCAGATGCTTCCCGCACGAAAATTCCGGATAAAGTGTTTCGATCACGCGGATCGCTGGTTCAAGCGTGTTGTTGGCGTGATGACGGCGGTGCATGAGGGTGTTTGGCTCGGCTGCCTGAGTGCCGACGACCTTAACGCCGTTACAGCGGAGCACTTTGACGAATCTCAATTCTACGCATCGGTCGCACACAATCTGAGCGGCTTTTTCGACTGGGAGCCGCCACTACTAGACCGCTACTTTCGAGGAAAGTCGCGCATTCTCGTTGCAGCCGCAGGAGCGGGCCGCGAAATTCTCGCTTTACGAAAGGCCGGATTCGACGCAGAAGGATTCGAATGTAGTCTGCGACTCGTGCGTGCTAGCCAAGAAATTTTCGGTCAACTCGGTGAATCCAAATACGTCACCCATTGTCTGCCAGACACCGTTCCTTCTGGTCCTCCAGTTTACGATGGTCTGATCGTAGGTTGGGGTGCATATACGCACATACCAACGAGGCTGCGCAGGATTGCCTTTCTCGAAGCTCTGCGCCAGCGAGCTTCGCCACACTCGCCATTGCTAGTCTCATTCTTCACCCGACATCCCGACTTGTACGACGACGTTGCCTACCGAACGGCCACCATTTGCCGTTTCTTTGCGGACAGGGAAACCTTGAGTCTCGGTGACCATCTCGAATGGCATCGTTACGTCCATCGATTCACTCGCGATGAAGTGGAAGTGGAGCTTAGAACGGCTGGTTTTCGAATTGAGCACTACAACGAAGAGAGCGGTGCCGGTCAAGCAGTTGGCATTGCCGACTGATGCTGCACAACACCGCTGCTGTGGTTTCCAAGGTCAACTGTTGCTAACAGGCGTGGGTGTTGAAAAGTCCATTTTCACTAAAATAGCCGAAATTTTGGGGATATTGCGACCAGTGATTTCCATGTGTCGGTTTTTTCGTTCCTCACTGTTGCTCACGTCCTCTTTATTTAATCAACGTGCGATTAGGAAGACCTTAGCCAAAACACGAAACAAAGGCTGACCATTATTGCTCACTCCAAACGCACAATACTCAGGACTCAGGTGGTCAAACCTCCGACTAAACCTCAATTGTCGAAATCAGCGATTTCACTCAAGTGCCCAGCGCAAGGCGATGATGAGTGTAACGGCGATGTCACAACAAACTGACGCTAATGCTTCGGCGGAGGGCTGGGAGATATGGGTGGTTTCGTTCGAATACTTGGTTCACCTATTAAGCGAGGCGTTGGATCTTATCGAGCTGCATGAGAGTGGTACTTGGGATGAAAGAAACCGTGGGATTCGCAGCAGTCAATCTGTAAACCCAATCACGGCAATTTGCGTCCAACGAAATAATTTCCACGCCAGCCAACTGTTCGCGAGTGTCGTACCAACGCACACGCCCTTCCCCCAAGATCGTTCTATGTTCTTTCGTGAATTCGATTGCTAGGCTCACAGGTCCCTCATGCAGAGCGAGCATCGCTTGAACGCAGAACCCACCATGCCCGAAAGCAATTATGCCCCGGGCTACTGCTTCGGAGACACTATCCAGCTCAATGTGAAGGCTAACCGCACGTTCATTTCCAAGTGGAGACGACCACAATACAGATCGATCGACCAGCATCCGTTCGACTGTCGCCAGCAATTCTCCTCGTTCGACGGGCTTTGAGACGATGGCCTCAACCCCCAAGCTGCAGGAAAGTCTGGCAGGAATATCGGCAAAACCGCTGACGAAAATGACGCTGGGCATGTAGGGCCCGCTTGCTTTGATATTCTCCAGTAGGGAGATTCCGTCCATTACAGGCATGCGAATATCAGATATAAGCACATGGACGCGCTCGGTCCGGATCTTCTCAAGAGCTTGTACTCCGTTCACAGCGGTGAGCACATGACACTGTATTCGTTCGAACCAGGCAGTCATTATCTCTAACAATTCGGGTTCATCGTCAACGATCAGAACGGTCGCTTCTTTCAGTTGCATCTCTTGTCCCCTCTCAAAATTGGAAGTGTTAAAGAAAAGCATGTGTGCCCGCGTTTTTCAGTCAACGTAAGCGTGCCATCATGTTCCTCGGCAATTGTTTTTGAAAGGCTCAGGCCGAGACCCGTCCCGTGGCCAACTGGTTTGGTCGTAAAGAAGGGTTCCATGATCCTCTCATTCAATGCTGCCGGTACTCCCGGACCACTATCGATCACACTGATGCAGACCTGGGGGCCATTTTCTACCACTTCTACCTGGACCCACTTTTCTTCGGTTCCGGCGACAACCGCGTCGAACGCGTTGTGCAGGAGATTCAGCAGAACTTGAATAACTTGGGTTTCGCGGCAAGAAATTTGTAAAGTGTCATTTATCACGGGCACGATCAGGCCAACCCCTTGTACACGAAACTGCTCCCGGCATAGTTCGAGACTATGTTCGACCATTTGGGAAACCAACGCTTCTTTGAACGGATCTGTTCGACCCTCGCGGGCGGCAATGAGCATGCTCGCGACGATCTTCGCTATCCGTTTGGTGGTTCGAAGAACGCGCGAACATTCGCGATTGACAAGTGACCTGGTTACCTCGCCTTCTTCGCACTGTTCCAGTAGATCGCTGACCGACGCGTGGATGATCCCAAGGGGATTGTTTATTTCGTGCGCTATTCCACTCGCCATCAAGCCGATCGCTGACAGCCTGTCCGATGCGACGAGTTGCAAGCGAGCTTTTTCTATTTCGGCGAATATTTTCTTGCGCTCAGTGATGTCGCGAGCCGTGTTGGACACACCCACAATCATGCCGCTGCTGTCTTTGATCGGCGAACTTGTCACAGAGACGTCAATTGTCTTGCCGTCCTTTTGGACCCGGATGGTTTCAAAATGTTCGACGCTTTCACCGCGCCCAATTCGCGCCAAAATCTCGAATTCTTCGTTGGTTCGTTCGGGGGGTATGAGCATCCGCATCGATTTGCCAATCGAGTCCGCCGCTGAATACCCGAATACCTTCTCGGCTCCGCGATTCCAGGCGGTGATCGTCCCGTCCAGGGTTTTGCCGATAATTGCGTCATCGGATGACTCGACGACTGCCGCGAGCCGTTCACAGACTTCCTGATCCCGCTTGCGCTGGCTGATGTCCGCGCGAATGGCAACGTATTGGCGAGGCTTTCCTCCCGCATCGAGAAATGGAACGATCGTCGTGTCCACCCAGTAGATCGAGCCGTCCTTAGCTCGGTTTTGAATTTCGTTGTGCCACACTTCACCATTGGCGATGGTGCGGTACATCTGTTGGAAGAACTCACTTGAGTGGTGACCGGAATTGAGAAGGCGATGATTGTGGCCGATCAGCTCCTCCCTCGAATATTGACTGATGGCGCAAAACTTGTCGTTCACGTAGGTGATCGTGCCCTGGACATCAGTTACCGCGACGATGGCGTGCTGATCCAGAGCGAACTTTTGATCGGCCAAAGCTTTGAGCGCCTGTTCCAGCGCCCCCGTGCGCTGCGCCACGCGTTCTTCCAGTTCGGTGTTCAGAGCGTTGACCTGGGTTCGTGCTTGTGCGCTGACGCCAATCTCGTGGTTGATTGCAAGTTTGGCCACGCTCAACAGGCCTGCCCCGACGAAAGCCCCCAGGACAGCGATAATTCTGCTCAAGCGCCGTTCCGAGTGGTCCGTTTGCACGCGCTGGTCCAGCAGACGCGTCTCCTCGGCATACATGTCGAGAGTGGTTGCGTGTACCAGTTCGATAAGCCTCTCGGTCTCCAGTGCGTCTGCACTGCCGGGGTAACCTTGCTGTAGTCGGCCCTTGGCGATTGTGCTTTCCGCGGACAAGAGCACGACGCGCACCTCCGGCTTAAGCGTTTCCAGTCGCCGCTGCTGGCTGGCATTGTCCGCCGTCAAGCGCCGCAATGCGGCCTCGTCCTGCAGAATGCTGACCTGCGACGTCTGGTAGCGCGTGAGCAACTTCTGCTGCCCGGTCAATGAAAATTCCAGTGCGCTGCTTCCTGCCTCCACCATATGTTCGGTCGTGCGCTGGAGCGTGTCCATGACTTCGTGGGTGTGGGATACCGAATAGGCGTCCTGTTCTGCCCGCCGGGCCTCGTGCCAGGACCAAACCCCTACGAAGACTGTCACGAGTACGGCAACGATGAACCCGATGGCGACTTTGCGCCGCAACGGGGCATCGACCGGAATATCAAAGCGCTTACGCTCGGCAATCTCCGCTTCCAGCTTGCGATTGATCTCGAGCAGGTGAATTCGTTCCGATACTGAAATCGCCTTGGGAACCAACGGAACCAGCATCGCCGCCGTCAGCAGGGAGACACCCGCCGTAACTGCCTTAATCATGCCCGCCAAAGCATAGCTGCCGTGCCAGACGTCCCAGATTTCCATCAGATGGGTGGTGCCACAGGCGAGGATAAAGCCCCCAAACATCCAAAACATTCGGTTGAAAGGGAGATCGTGATTCTTGCGAATGAAATGAATCAGAATGACAGGAATGGCATAGTAGGAGAATGCGATGAGCCCGTCTGAGATGACGTGCAGCCAAACAATAGACGGATCCCACATATAACAGTAGCCGTGCGGCATGAAATCCGCAGACTTGGCAGTCCAGGCGGCGACACCTCCGGCGCGAACGCAGGAGAACAATCCCAGGGCGGGCAGCAACAAGCCTACGGACCCGCCAATAACCCAGCGTCGATTCACTATTGAGAATGGTCTACGGAAATGAGGTTCGTCCTGCATTGCTGCTGTTGGTTAAATTCAAAACCTCTTACTACCGAAACTCTGGTGCCGGAATCGGCTCGCCGTATGCATCAAGCTCATGCGTCGCCCACTTCTAAAAGAGGTGGCGCAGTATCTCCCTAAACTGCGCCATCTGAGGAACACGGCGGACGACGGGGGAGGGCCGCGTGAGTTCCTACACATATACCCAGCCATATGAATTTAGAATCGCAGCCTATTTTGGAAGTGTTCACAAACGCACACTTTTCAAAAGAAGTCATCCCGATTTGGGACTGGGCTACAGAGGTTGGGACTGCCTCGAATCGGCCACGTATTTCTGAAATGGCTCCGGATTTTCTTATCCGTCTGCCCGATGGAGCCTCCGGTTCATGGTAATTTCGCGATTCGGAGAAGCCGCTATTCAAGCCAGCTTTCGGCGATGAACCATCGGCCTTAAAACCCCGTTTAAATGGTTCGCGTGCTGCACGGATGCCGACGATTGATTTGTAATTCGGCGAGACGATTGGGACGATGAGCGTAATTGATTCCATAACAATGTCGGCTCCCACGCCCGGATAGACTTTGGTGGTGCCAACCAACCAAGGCCCGGGAGAAAGGAGCCGAACATGAGGATTATAGGTTGTGA
>Ga0210394_10000436_pt1 | contig 89183 bp, 67 predicted proteins | sample IncBWC12MmetaG_FD_160121 | JGI IMG/M metagenome (GOLD analysis project Ga0210394, IMG submission 160121) | Forest soil microbial communities from Barre Woods Harvard Forest LTER site, Petersham, Massachusetts, United States - Inc-BW-C-12-M | ecosystem: Environmental > Terrestrial > Soil >...
CGGGTTCCGGGCCAACCGCAGGCGGAGAGACGGTCATCATCGCGGGGCAAAACTTTCAAAACGGTGCAACGGTAACCTTTGCGAGAACGCCAGCGATTTCAGTGACGGTTATTTCCGCCACCAGCCTCAGCGTGGTGGTCCCCGTAATTCCTGCAGGGGCCGTGGATGTTCAAGTCACAAACCCGGACGGACAGTCGGTCGTGCTGGCGGGCGGCTTTCTAGGTGTGGCACCGGCTCCGCGTCCAATAATTACAAGCGTCACGCCGGGTTCCGGGCCAACCGCAGGCGGAGAGACGGTCATCATCGCGGGGCAAAACTTTCAAAACGGTGCAACGGTAACCTTTGCGAGAACGCCAGCGATTTCAGTGACGGTTATTTCCGCCACCAGCCTGAGCGTGGTGGTTCCCGCAATTCCTGCGGGGGCCGTGGATGTTCAAGTCACAAACCCGGACGGACAGTCGGTCGCGCTGGCGGGTGGCTTTCTAGGTGTGGCACCGCCTCCCCCGCCCGTCTCCGTCATGGTGAGCGAGACCATTACCGTTACGGACGCGCCGACGTTCCCCGATGTTTTCGACGCGGAGACCGTCCACGTGCAAGACACTGTCAGTGTTCGCGCGTATGCGCCTCTGGTCATCAGTCCAGTGGGTCCGCTGCTTCCAGGTGTGGTGAATAATCCCTATCCGTCTGTGACATTTAGTGCAGTTGGCGGGGCGGGAGGGCCGTTGGTGGTGACTGAGAGTGGAGGGATTCCCGGCATGGGGTTTGTGACGGGAGCAGGTTCCTTGACCCTGTCGGGTGCCCCGACTGTTGCAAGCTCCGGATACACTTTCTCAATAACCGTCACCGATGCGCTCGGCGATTCGGCGACACAAAATTATGTGCTGGGAGTTTCTCCGGCGTGCCAAAGCATTGCCGTGTCTCCCTCCGGTCTGCTTGCTGCGGCTACCGTTGGCTCAACTTACCAACAGCAGTTCTCGCAAGTAGGGGCAGTTGGAAATGTGACCTGGTCCTCCAGCGGAACATTGCCTCCCGGCCTAACTCTTTCGCCAAGCGGTTTGCTCTCCGGCCCTCCCACCACCGCAAATACCTACTCCTTCGCAATCATCGCGACAGATCAGAACGGTTGTTCTAGCGGAGCAACGCAGGAATCTCTCACCGTCAACGGGCCAGTCCTCCCGCCAGCGATTGTCTCGGTCACCGAGACGATCAAAGTGAACGATACGGTGTCGTTCCCGGATGTATTCGATCCGGAGACAATTCACGTCAATGACACAGTCTCCGTCATCACGCTCCAAGCGATTGCCGTTTCCCCGGTGAGTCCCATGATCGCGGAAGGCGCGACTCAGCAATTTATAGCGACTGGCACGTTCAGCGATGGGAGCATGCGGAATTTGACTTCCGCGGTAACCTGGTCTTCTTCAAACAACGCCGTTGCCACGATGAGCGGCAACACCGCCACTGCGGCAACTGGACATACGCAGGGCACCCTCGGAACGTCCACCATCACGGCGACACTTGGCAGCACTCATGGCTCCACAGTCTTGACCGTCAACTCCCACTTGACCGTCACCGCGAAGTTGACTTCCATCACGATTGCTAGCAACGGAACTTATGTGGTCAAACTCGCGGTAACCAATAACGGCGACATTGCGGCGAGTCAGGTCACGCCCGCCGGTATTCTGGGTACTAAGCTCGATTCCTCAGCAATTCCAGCACTTAACGTCGCTCCAGGCGCAACCGCAACCGTCACACTGGTGTTTCCCGCCACCGCTGGCAGGCCGGGAACCAAGCAGAATCTCTCGGTCGCAGGGTTAGCGACCGGCACCAATCCAAACGGAACACCCGTACTACCCGCTCTATGGGCATTGCAGCCGACGCCCACACAAGTGATTCTGCCCTGAGCGACGTTTCCAGGATCAACGCGCATCTTTGGACCACATGCCAATTGTTCGTATCCCGCGCTTCGTTGGGTGTAGCGGGCTCCCTGTGCTGCATCTGTCGTCGCAGAGCCGGGGAAGCTGTGGTGGTTTGGAATTGAGGCGGAGGTTTACTCAGGCTTTGAAAGCGAGGCCAGGGAAGGCACTCTTTGGAATAAGCGAGTGTGAGAAATGTCCGAATCCGAAGTTGTGGACATCACTGAGACCGATGAATCGGGTCTTTGAGAGACCAAAAATGAGGAGCGAAGCCGCAGCTCGGAAGGTGGAGAAAGAGTCAGGGTGTGCGACAAAACTGAGATAACGACGTTGAATGGCCCCCCCAGACCGGCGAGTAACGCGAAGAAGGGAATGCACCGTCCATGCGGGCCTTCTGGTCATCGCCGCGCACGACCGGCGTCATCTGTAGCAGGCGCGAGAAGTCCTTCGTTTGATCAATCGTGGAGAGGCCGAGACGTCGGGCACCCGGCTTGCAAGAGGCGCAAAAACGCAGCAGTAGTTATTGGTCCAGGTGCCTGAGGAGATCGCGCTCCTCGGGGGAGAAGTGGCTATAGCGGCCGCGGTCGATTTCGCGCTCGCGGGCGAAGGGCGGCATTTCGCGGAGAGCGCGCATGGCATTGAGAACTTCGCGGCGTGGCGGAGAAGAGAGAGCGCTGAAGGCTTTGGGGCTGACGCCGGCCGTTGGGGTTGCTTCGTTGGCTGCGCGGGACGGCGCGGTGGATTGAAAGGCTGCGGCGGCAACGGTCACACGATTTGGGTCGCTCGGACGGTCCGGCGAGGGAGTTGCTGAGCTTTTGGCCGGGGGCGGCGCGGGCTGGTCTTTCGATTTGGGAGCACCGTTTGGTTGTGGGGGATTGCTGTTGCGGTTGTCAGGAGTATATGGGTTGGCGGGGGGAAGATTGTAAGGGTCATAGTTCGGATCATCGTAGGGAGCATAGTTGGGGTCGTAGGGAGTAGCGTACCCGGGACCGTACGAGTATGAGTAGGGATAGGTATAGCTTGGCCAGTAATAGGGCCAGCCAAAGCCGAAGCCCCAACCCCAACCTCCCCATCCCCAACCACCCCAACCCCAGCCACCCCAACCCCAACCGCGCCCGCCCCAACCACGGCGGAAGCCCTCACCACGAAAGCCAGAGCGGAAGGCTCCGCCGCGAAAGCCGGTGCCTCCATGGAAGGCGCTACCGTTGCGGAACCCAACTCCGCCGCGGAAAGCAGATCCGCCATGGAATGCGGTGCCACCGTGGAAACCGCCACCGCCGTGAAATCCACCTCCACCGTGAAATCCACCTCCACCATGAAATCCTCCGCCACCATGAAATCCTCCGCCACCATGAAATCCTCCGCCACCATGGCCGCCACCACGCTGCGCGACAGTAGGCTGTGGCGTGCTGAGCAGGATAAGAGCGAGGATTGCGAAAAGAACTGCGGAAAGGGTTTTCGTCATTTCAGTCACTCCGATCGGGCGATCCGGGACTGCCTGCGGAGGCGAACTGGGGAGCGGACATGTTCTGTTCGGCAGTCCAACAACAACGTCATTCTACACCCAGGGCGGGCGTGAATCGAGTTTCTGGCCCGCCCTGACTTATGACGCGGCGGCCCGAGCCAGCTTGGCGTTTAGGTCCCGAACTCGCTGAGGCATGCCAACCTTTTCGAAGATCTGGCGCGCATCTCTCCACAAAAGAAACGCAGCCGGCTTATCCTCGCGCTTTTCAAAAATGCTTCCGAGCGTTGAATAGGCGTTAGCCAAGCAAATCTTGTCTTCAAGTCCCCGTGCAATCTCGATGGAACGCAACAGGCAGCGCTCCGCCTGCCCGTCCTCACCTTTCTTTTGGCGCACCTCACCCAAGAGGCCGAGCCCGCGCGCAAGGCTTTTTAGCCGGCCTATGCGTTCACTGATCTCGATAGCTTTGGCCAGCAAATCCTCCGCTTCTTCAAAGGCGCAGCGATCGCAGCGGATGCGCGCCAGGCTGATGCAGGCGTCGGCCATGCTCTTCTGCCGGCCGATCTTGGTGGCCAACGAAAGCGAGCGCTGGAGGACTTGCTCGGCGGCATCAAGCTGCCGACGATCTATGAGCAGCAGGCCTTGGTTTCGCAAAGCAATGGCGGTGCCTTCGGTGTTGCCAATTTTTTCGCTGAGTTCCAAGGCCTTCCGATTTGCCTCTTCGCATTGATCCAGCTCGCCACGGATCAGGGATACGTGCGCCAGGTTGCCATAGGAGCTCGCCAGACTGGCCTCATCGGTGGCCGGGTCGCACATCCCAATCGCGAGCTTGTGGAATTCGCCAGCGGCGTCCAAAGAGCCGTGGTCGCGCAACAATTGGCCCAGATTGTTATACGCAGCGATCGTCGTCAGACGGGTGCCAGGATGGTCGCTGAACTCCAGGGCTTTTTTGAATAAGTGTTCCGCCTCCGTCAGCTCTCCCCGGTCTCGATGCAGCATGCCCAGATAGTTGTACGCGCCGGCCTTCCAATGCTCATCGCCGGGCGTCTGCTTTTGTAGCACACCCTCGAGGAGGCCCTGGGCTTGCGAAAACCTTCCCAGCCGCCGCAAGAACCGCGCGTACTGAATGACGATCTCTGGTTCGCCTTTGACGAGCGCCCGTGAAAATAACATTTCCGCGTCCGTCAGTTTTCCCTGCGATGCCAGTCGTTGGGCCTCGTCAATGATAGCGCTAGACGCCGTCAATTCGCTGAGCCCCGCGGTTACCGATGCGCTCGGACTAAGGTCTGGACGGGTGAACTCCGGCATGGGGGCGACGGCCTGGGCGGCCGCGCGTTTCTTGCCGGCGCCGGTCTTCTTCTGTTCGTGGTCGCGCACCCACTTCGCCAACAATCTCTGAACGTGCCTCTGGAACGACGAAACGTCGTCAAACGTGCCGAACAACATCTCCTTGCTTTGCTCCAGACGCCTCCGGAAATCGAGGACATTCCTCAACTGCTCTCCGGGATCGCTCATCTGGCGCGCATCCACAGCTTTGAAAAAGGCAGCCATCTCGCGCAGGCTATGCTCCGGGTCCTGGCAACATCGCTGGGCGACGGAAAATTCTTCGCTGGTAGCCGAGGTGTACTTTTCGTCTCCAGACGACGAACCCCAGCGATCCCATAACACCAGGATGAAATAGTCGCAGTCTTTCAGGTCCTCGTTGATCAAGGATTGCGGCCGGCCCATGCCAGGAAGCGTGGACTCCCACCCAACGGGAATAAACAAAAGTCCGCGCGAAATTGCATCCATTTCGTTATAGGACTGGATGATGTCGCGAAAGGCTTGGCGCTCGTCGGCGAGGCCCCCAGGGGAGGCAATAAACACGCGGTAAGCGGTCAGCGGGTGGGACACGGCCACGTATCTTACACCCGATTATTGACCCATGGCCGCTCGCCCAAACTCTGTAGACATCTAGTACATACCGGTTTCGGGAAGCTCACAAACCCGGCAAGTCAACGCTTGGACCGACTTTCACTCGTTCTCGAACAGACCAAACGGGATGCCATTCTGGCGTGCACTGAACCAGTGAGAAGGGAAGCAATGCTTTACATGTCCGCTTACCTGATCCGAGTAAACCCTAACACGCTGAACTGGCGCCAGTTAACCGAAATGAAGTCTCCGGTAAATGAAAGAGGATGGAAAACAGAACTTGTCCTAGCCCGCTTGATGTAAGTAAGTGCCTTCGCCAAGGGTTCGACCCCATGAGCGCCGCACCGGACTTCATGGTCACTTCAATCCGGTTCTTCCAGAAAAGAAATACTTCCCTGAGCCCGACCTCGTACGTCTGATCGTTTGGTACCGACAAGGATCAGACGGTGGGGCTTTCCATAGTGTTCGGGTGACTGAGGACCTTCGTATGTAACGCTTCGGCCTTCCAGGAATTCAAATCAAGGCCCGGTATCTCAAATCCGGAGGATAGGAATACAGATGTCTCTCGATGTTGCGGGCGAGTTGGCTACCTTGGTTGATGCTGGCAAATGTGCGACACTGAAGGCAACTCAGGACGATTCGCCGGCAGGAGTGTGCCGCGTGGGGTCGACAATTTCCTCGCTCATCGGGGCAGCCGAACAGGGCGATAGCGCAGCCGCCGATGCACTTTTCACCACCCTGTACGCGGAACTGCACCGGCTGGCGAAACGGGAGCTGGCACGCTGGGGGACTCCCGCAAGCCTGAGTGTTACCACGCTCTTGCACGAGGCTTATCTCGACATAGCCGCGCGCGAAGGCAAGGCCTTCCCCGACCAGGCGCGCTTCATGGGGTATGCAGCGCGTGTGATGCGAGGACTCATCATCGATCATGCCCGCAGCCGTAACGCGATCAAACGCGGAGGCGAGTTCCAAATCACGTCGCTCAAGACCGACTTCGTCGAAAATTCCGTAGACGCCAAAGAGCTCTCGACGATCAGCGATGCCCTGGATCAATTAGCGAAGGTAGAGCCGGAACTTGCTGAACTCGTCGACTTGAAGTTCTTCTGCGGATTCTCATTTGCTGAAATCGCCTCCCTGCGGAACCTCTCGGAACGCACGGTGCAGAGAAGTTGGGAAAAGGCGCGCATCTATCTCCATCGCAGCATTCGCGCGGATTTGCCGCTGTGAGGAATTGATGCCCAAGCTGAGTCCCGATCAGTGGCTGGCCCTCAGCCCACGGCTCGACGAAGCGCTCGGGATGACAGACCAGGAGCGCTCGATCTGGTTCTGCACATTGCGGGACGAGGACCCTATTCTGGCGCGTCAACTGGAGATACTTTTGCAAGAGCACCGCGAACTGTCCGAGGAAGGTTTTCTCGACGCTCGCCCTGTTGAATTGCCGGGAGCGCCGGGCCTGGCTGGTCAAACTTTTGGTGTCTACAAACTGGTTTCAGAGATCGGCCATGGGGGCATGGGCACCGTCTGGCTGGCGGAACGAAGCGACGGACGATTTGAGCGCCGCGTAGCGGTGAAGGTTCTAAACATCGCGTTGATGGGGAAAGGTGGCGAAGAGCGGTTCAAGCGCGAGGGCCGCATTCTGGGCCGCATGACACATCCCCACATCGCGGAACTGATTGACGCAGGTGTGTCCCTAGCCGGGCAGCCATTTCTTGTTCTCGAGTACGTTGAGGGCGACCACATGGATCGCTACTGCGACCAGAACAATCTCGACATCGGAGCACGCGTCCGGCTGTTCCTCGACGCATTGCGCGCCGTGGCACAAGCACACGCCAACCTCATCGTTCACCGTGACTTGAAGCCTTCGAATATCCTGGTGCGAACTGATGGTCAGGTGAAGCTTCTCGACTTTGGAATTGCCAAACTTCTGGAAGGCGAGGGGCAGATCCGGGATTCACCGCTCACTCTTGAAGGTGAGCGGGCGCTGACGCCGGAATATGCTGCTCCCGAGCAACTGAAGGGCGAAACTGTGACAGCTGCCACGGATGTCTATGCCTCAGGCGTGCTGCTGTATGTGTTACTGACGGGGCAGCACCCAGCCGGTGCGGGTCTGCATACGCCTGCGGGACTGGTAAAGGCAATATTGGACACCGAACCTCCGTGTCCTTCGGAGATTGTTGCGCCGACGCAGACGACTGCAGAGACCGCGGACGCGAATGCCAAGAGACGCAGCACAACGCCCGACAAACTGGCGCGGTTGTTGTGCGGCGACCTCGACACGATTGTCGCAAAGGCGCTGAAGAAGAACCCGCGGGAGCGCTACGCCTCGATAAAGGCATTTGCTGACGATCTGCAACGGTACTTGAGAAACGAGCCGATCAGTGCCCGACCGGACGCGATCGCCTATCGTACTGGCAAATTCGTGCGCAGACATAGAAACAGTGTTACTGCGGCGCTGCTGGTAACGCTGGCACTGATGGGCACTGCCATCTTTACATGGTTCTTTCCCCGTCGCCTCGAACCTCTACCCCAGTTCAATCAGCGAAAGCTGACGGCGAACGTCCAGGACTCACCGGTGCTCAATGCTGGGATTTCTCCGGATGGCAAGTATTTGGGCTACGCTGACCAGCAAGGCGTTCATTTACAACTCGTCGCGACGGGTGGAGTCCAAAGTGTGGCTTTGCCTCCCGCCATTCAGCCGGGGAAAGCTTTGTGGGCTTTTGGGAGTTGGTTCCCGGACTCCACACGATTCATAGCTTCTGTCAGCGTCCCCGGAAGGCCATCCAGCGTGTGGTCCATCCCGGTACTGGGAGGCGAGGCACGTAAACTTGCTGAAGTTGAAGATATGCTAGGGGGAGGAACCGTTTCACACGATGGCTCGCACATCGCGTTCGAGAGGTTGCGGGGCGCCATTGGAGCGCGCGAGATTTGGGTGATGGGCCCAAATGGAGAGTCTTCTCACAAGATACTGACAGCCGAAAACCAGGCCGTATTTAAGGGTATCGCCTGGTCGCCTACGGGAAACCGGCTTGCGTTCCGATATATGCGTCGACGAGGTGATCACACGGAAGTGATGGTTCAGAGTTGTGACCTCAGTGGTGCGGATAAGACGACTATCCTCCAAGACAATCACTTGAGCGCGTTTACCTGGCTCTCGTCGGGGCGATTCATCTATTCGCGAAATACGGAAGCCGGCTCGGCTGAGTCCGATAATCTGTGGGAACTGCGAGTCAAAGGCAAGAACGGAACTTCGCAAGGCGAAGCACGCCAGCTGACGGGTTGGTCTGGATTTTCTGTCGCTGGCTTCAGCGCGACGGCCGATGGAAAGCAGTTGGTTTTTCTGAGAAGTACCGATCACGCTTCTGTTTTTGTCGGGGACCTCGCCGGCAAAGAGAACCGTCTCGCCAATTCCCGTCAGCTGACGCTCGACGACAACTACAATCTCCCCATGGCATGGACGCCAGACTCTCGTGAGGTGATTTATTCGTCGCAGCGAGGGTCAAACTGGCTGATGTTCCGACAGGCGCTAGATCCGGGCAGCGCTCCTCAGTCCCTTACGCCCGCTGCAGACAAGAATTTCTATGTGGCGCGGTTGAGTCCGGATGGAGCTTGGGTCCTTATGGAGGGCAAGCCGACCGGCTCGCACGAAATTGCCCTCTATCGAGTTAATCTACGGGGTGGCGCTCCACAGCTATTATTCAACACGGAGGGGTTTGTACAGTATTGGTGCACAAATAAGGCTGCCGACTTTTGTGTGTTTGGGCCGCCGTCTGCAGGCAAGAATGAGTTGGTGATTGCTGCATTTGACCCACGCAGTGGTCCGGGAAAGGAATTGGTACGGATTCCACTGGAGGTGGGCACCAGTGCCGGCATTGGATTCGATTACTGGTGGCAACTCTCTCCCGATGGTTCGCGGATTGGTATCGTGAAAAGGCACGGGAACCAAATTCAGCTGGTGCCGCTGGGTGGAGGACAAACGAGAACGATTACGACAAAGGGCTATTCCGACCTCCTCGACCTGAACTGGGCGATGGATTCCCAAAGCATGTTTGTGTCAACCCTGGAACCAGATGGCGCTACCGTGTTGCATGTTGACCTCAACGGCGACGCCCAGCGTGTGTGGCATCAGTCTCAGGCGGTCTTCACGTGGGGATTACCGTCGCCTGATGGACGGCATCTAGCTATTTTGGGCTCAAATTCAGAGGCCAATGTCTGGATGATCGACAACTTCTGAGCTGTTAACGGCCCGAGGCCGGAGTGATTCCTACACCTGCCTGACCGGCAGTTGGCCGAATCAGGAACTTAAGCGCAATAGTCTATCGGCCACGCAAATGTTTCATCCTCCGCTGTCGTCTTTTTCCTTCCATTTCCGACATCTTAATTAGGAACCAATAGTTCCAGTCTTACGCCGACGCCACGATTCCATGCGTCGGACGTAGGGCGAATTGCGGAAGCTTCGAGGTGCCGTGCATTCGCACAATCTAGGCTAGTGTTTCGCGTTACGGGCTTGTGATGCCGGACCTGCTTGGCCTCTGTGCTCTCCTTCTCGCGTTAGCCTTATTCTGCTTCGCGATGTGCCGTGAGAGGCTTGTGCGCATCGCGCCTGCTTCACTGCTGACCGCCGCAGCAGGAGCACCAATTATTGCGTTGGGGCTCGTGATGGGTGGTTGCGGCGGATGCGGCAGCAACACACAACCGAACCGGAGAACCGCTTCAATTATAATCACAGCCCAGTCTGGGGCTATTTCTCGCGCAACAGCCGCCAATGTCACAGTGCAGTAACCTGAAAGAATGCCGATGAACGAACTATTCCGGTGCGGGACTCGGCTCGCCAGCCATGTCCCATATTTTTTCTTTGAGGCACCAATCCTGCCCTCTTGAGCGAGGGGCGTTGATGGATGTTGAACAGCCACATCTGTGCCGAAGTAGAGAATGGATATCCCCTGCTCATCGCCCATGGGGCTGTCCGGCAGCGCGGTTTGAAACTCGCGGCCGCTAATCTGCTAAGGCCACAATCTTTTCATCCTGTTTGTCGTCTTCTCCCACTGGATTTCGATATCTCAAGTGGGGACCAATACTTTGCCGCTACGCTCAAGGCATCCCTCAGGCCGCCTGTGTAGCCGTGAAGCCCGCAGCAAGGGACTTCTAAGGCTCCCGCAAATGCACGATCTAAGTCGAAGAATAAGGAGAAAGCATTGAACAACAATTGCAGTAAGAAGTCCTGGAGCGGTCGAGCCGCTAACAGCATATCGCTTGGCATGCTGGCGGCGTTCGCAGTTTTGGCCGCCCCCGGCATCGCTTCCGCCCAAGATAGCAAGGACGAGATCACGTTCAACCTGCTGCCGAACCCGGCGGTCGTTGACTGCCTTCGCGCCAATCCTTTTGAGGAGCCGCGGGCCCACGCCACCGTCATTCGTGGCAAGCAAAATGACACGCTAATTCTGGACCTGGACGGGATCAAGCCAGGTCTCGCGTTTGACCTGTTCACCGTGCAGAACAGCTTCTTTCAAGCCAATGGCACCAAGGACCCCAATTTCACGGGAAGCTTTGGTTTGGCCTGGTATCAGTCCGATATCAAGATTGGTAAGCAAACAGATGACGGCCATGTCCAGATCAAAACGATTCTCTTGGACGACATCTTTGGTTTTGACCCCGACGTGCGCTTGGCACCGACGAACACGTTTCATCTAGGTTTCTGGTTTGACAATCCCCAGGATGCCGCGGCTCTGCCCAGCTGTCACTTCGACCCGACCAAGCCCACACCCTTCAACGGCGAGCACAAGGCCGGACCGTTTGCCATGCTCAGTGTTCCTGACGCCAAGACCGGATTGGGCCCACTCTGCACGAACCCGAACAATTCCACAACGCCAGCCAGCTGCACACTCTGAAACTGCCGCTGCCATGGAGAGCCGGGGTGATAAGCCGGCGCCCCGCTTTCCGTAGCAGGAGAGAATCAGATGAGTAGAGGAATGGAATTAGTATGAGATGCGAATACAAGCGAATGACGGCGTCGCGGAAGAGACGCCGACTATGTGTGCTACGCCAAGGAATGATCGCCGCTGCCGTACTCCCATGCGTATTGTTTGCGTCACGTCAGTCTCATGCAGAGCGCAGCTCGAACCAAGACGAGCGAGTTGTGCTGGAGCTCTCGGGCTTGGGCGGACGCGGTGACACCATCGCTCGGGCTCGCGAGCAGGTTCTCGACATCTTGCAACAGAAAAATGCGTGCACTGCTTGGTTCCGGGAATCTGATCCTGCGCCCGCTGAAGTATTCCGCACTTTACACTTCGAGCTGGAACCACAAGGGCCTTCGTTGGTTTACGGCATGCGAGATGCCGATCATGGGCTGATCCTCAAACACCCTTGGGGGGCCAAGTCGTTTGAGAACGCAGGTCGCAGCTCCACCATCCAATTGAATGCCAACGGACCGTTCTTCAACCGTACTTCACAGGTCATGCAACTCGACCCAGGAGGAATGCCGGCTCGGCGCAGCGGCATTGTTCGGCTGGTGGTTTCTCCCTACATGGGGGACACTCCGGAGGCACAAATTACGATATTGCTCCACGAACTGGGGCACATCATCGGTCGCCTTCCCGAGGACGACGATTCCTGGGATGGCCGGTCCTCTCGAAATACTTCCGAGGTGTTGCGGCATTGCAAGACCGAGACCCACGCGGCCGCACATACCAGTTCGAGAGCCGGCAACTAGAATACCGAGTTTAGTGACTTGTGACGAGATGGTCATGCGTGAGTCTGTCTCGTCCGGTAGATATTCCAGCGAGAAAAGGAGTTCTTGTCTGATGAGCGGGAACGAAGGCTAATGCTTCGAAAGGCTCGTATGAATCGTATTCTCGTCATTGGAGGGACCGGCACCGTCGGCCGCCAGGTTGTCGCTCAATTGGCAGCTACGGGCGCGCAAGTCCGCGCGCTGGTGCGCAACCCCGGCGCGGCTCACTTGCAGTCACAGGTCGAGGTGGTTCGCGGAGACCTCACTCTTCCCGACACCCTTGATGCATGCCTCCATGGCATTGATGCGGTGTTCCTGGTTTGGACCGCCCCGGCGGCTGCTGTTGCTCCCGGTTTGGAGCGGATCACGAAGCACGCCCGGCGCATCGTATACCTCTCAGCCCCGCTCAAAACGGCACACCCGCTCTTCCAGCAGCCCAACGCGCTCAGAGCGATGTTCGAGCAAATTGAGCGGTCGATCGAGACTTCGGGAGTCCAGTGGACGTTCCTGCGGCCTGGAATGTTCGCCGCGAATGCCCTGAGCTGGTGGGCCCCGCAGATTCGCGCCGGCGATTTCGTGCGCTGGCCGTATCTCGCCGCTCCTACAGCCCCAATAGACGAGCGTGACATCGCCGCAGTCGCGGTCCGCGCGTTGTGTGAGGACGGGCACGCCGGAGCGGAATATGTTATGACCGGACCTCAATCGCTGAGCCAACTCGAGCAAGTGGCTACGATCGGTCGCGTGATCGGCCGCTCGCTGCGCATCGAAGAGATCTCGCCCGACGAGGCGCGGCGTGAGTTGCTCACAATCGGTCCGCTGCCCGCCGTAAATATGCTGCTCCGGGCCTGGGCTGCGGCCATCGGTCAACCCGCTCACGTGACGTCCACAGTCGCAGAGATCACGGGAGCACCCCCCAAAACGTTCCTTGAGTGGGCAACTGACAGCGCAGCAGAGTTTCAGACGTGATAGTGAATTCTGAATACATGCTAAACCCCGCTTCGGTCTCCTGATGCGTTTCCAGCTCTGTGGTTATCGGGATTCCGGTCGGATTGCGGACTTATCGTCCACTCGCTCTACGCCTATACTGCAGTCACCGGGATGCCAGCATTCAGCGCGAGTTTGTGAGCAGCGAAAGTTGAAATCTGAGGCACAGCCCATGGCGACAGTTCCTTGGGAGATAACCCATTCGGTCGAGACGAATGCAAGTCCTGAATTTGCTTGGCACTACTGGACCAACATCGCCAATTGGAACGACCCGCCAGCAGAGTTTGCGTTAGACGGACCGTTCGCCATCGGGTCCCGCGGAGCCACGCGGTTGCCGGGGCAGGAGCCCCTGTACTGGTTCATCCGAGAGGTTGCTCCGCCCAACGCAGCCATGATCGAGATGAGTTTGGACGGTGCTGGACTGTCGTTGAGTGGCGATTTGTAGGACTCGCCGATGGAAGCACCCGGCTCACACAACGAATTGAGTTAAAGGGTGAAAAGGCCGATATGTACCTTTTGCAAGTGAAGGCTGCGTTCACGGCAAACATCGCTGACGGAATGAATAGGCTCGCCACGGCGATGGCAAACGCCGATCCAAAGTCTCAAAAGCCCAAGTCCCGTTGAAGCGGAGTGGCTCAGAGCACTCGCCGTCCGAAGCGCTGAAACGGCTGGGAGAGATCCACGTTGTTGACATTGTGCTGCCGACGGTCGAAGGGCGAGAGATCTGGCTGCGACGCATCGCCAGCTCGATGTAGGACAGCAAAGAATTCTTCACCAGCTAAAAGTTCAACTGCCGGAACGTCTGGAGTCGGTTCAAATTCTAAATGTAGTGCAGACTCAGCCATAGCCTAAACTGATTTTAAAGGACTTAACCCTCTTTTGGCCCTCTCCGTGACGAACTTGGGTGAGAGGATAACGGATTACTGCTCGTTCGATCCCTGAATGCTTGGTGGACGAACCGCAAGCGACCGCGGTTTGATTTAGCGATCGAGGAGCTTATAAAGCACTATTTCCACTGGCTGCGTGGACACGAAATCTTATGGAACATAAGCGGCACTGATCGCGCTGGCCGCCGGGTTTGTGTCGAGTTCCTGCCATCCAGGACACTTGGTACCCCGACAGGGAGTCCCGGTGTAGCGCCAGATCGATCCGTCCTGATGCAGCTGGTAAACTTGATCGCCCCCAGAGATGGCTCTTGCCTGGGGGTTATTGTCGAGCATTTGCCATCCGGGACACGACGAGCCCGTGCAGGGCGTGCCACTGTAGCGCCAGATGGAACCGTCGCCGTGAAGTTGGAAGAGTTGCTTGCCTGCGGCGACGATTGCGGTCGTGGCCGGGTTCACGTCAAGTTCCTGCCAGCCGGGGCAGGACGATCCTGAACATGGTGTACCGGTATAGCGCCAGATGGAGCCGTCATTGTGTAGTTGGAAAAGCTGGTCGCCAGCGGTGATCGCCGTTGCCCGCGGATTGCTGTCCAGTTCCTGCCAGCCTCGGCATGACGAGCCCGAACACGGCGCGCCAGTGTAGCGCCAGATGGAGCCATCGTTGTGTAGCTGGAAGAGTTGCTTGTTTGCGGCGACGATTGCGGTCGTGGCCGGGTTCACGTCAAGTTCCTGCCAGCCGGGGCAGGACGATCCTGAACATGGTGGACCGGTATAGCGCCAGATGGACCCGTCATTGTGTAGTTGGAAGAGCTGGTCGCCAGCCGTAATCGCCGTTGCCCGCGGATTGTTGTCCAGTTGTTGCCAGCCGGGGCAGGATGATCCCGAACATGGTGTGCCGGTGTAGCGCCAGATGGAGCCATCACTGTGCAGTTGGAAGAGTTGCTTGCCTGCGGAAGCGATTGCGGTCGTGGCCGGGTTCACATCCAGTTCCTGCCAGCCAATGCAGGAAGACCCGCCACACGGAATGCCGGTGTAGCGCCAAATGGAGCCATCGGTGTGTAACTGATATAACGGGCCGCCGTGTAGCTGATACAGTTGCCCTGATCCACTGGTGATTTGACTGGTCAGGAAGTTGTCATCGAACATTTGCCAGCCGGGGCAGGAATTTCCGCTGCACGGTGTACCGGTATAATGCCAGATCATGCCGTCATTGTGCAGCTCGTAGAGATTGCCGTCCTCGGCGGAGATGGCCACGGCTTTCGAGTTATTGTCGAGCATCTGCCAGCCGGGGCAGGAACTTCCGCTGCATGGCGTTCCGGTGTAACGCCAGATCATGCCGTCATTGTGCAGTTCGTACAGTTCTCCGCCGGAGGAAGCAACGGCGACCGCCTTGCTGTTGTTGTCGAGCATTTGCCAACCGGGGCAGGAAATTCCCGAGCACGGCGTGCCCGTATAGCGCCAGATCATGCCGTCATTGTGCAGCTCGTAGAGGCTGCCACCGTCTGCGGAAATCGCCACCGCCTTTGAGTTATTGTCGAGCATCTGCCATCCAGGGCAGGAGTTCCCGCTGCAGGGAACGCCGGTGTAATGCCAGATCATGCCGTCGTTGTGCAGTTCGTATAGATTCCCGCCCGACGAGGCGATGGCAACGGCCTTACTGTTGTTGTCCAGCATTTGCCATCCGGGACAGGAGGTCCCACTGCATGGTGTTCCGGTATAACGCCAGATCATGCCGTCATTGTGCAGCTGATATAGTTTTGGACCGTCAGCGGAGATAGCAACGGTCTTTGAATTTCGATCCAGCAGCGTCCAGCCGGGACAATTTGGTCCGCTACAAGGCGTGCCGTTGGACTGCCAGATCATGCCATCGTTATGCAGTTGGTAGAGGCTGTCTCCGGCCGTGACGGTAATCGTCTTGCTGTTGTCGTCGAGTTGTTGCCAGCCTGGACAGCTCCGGCCGGAACACGCGGGGCCGGTGTACTTCCAGATGGTGGTTTGGGAAGGCAGCAGGCCAAAAATCTGCAATTGCTTATTGCTGGCGACATAAACTCGTCCATTGGCGACCGTCGGAACTATGTTCGAGTTGCCACCGACATTTGGCCAATTGCCGGCTGGACTTGACCACAACAGAGGAAGGGTCCCACTCTGAGGCGTGGCGTTATAGGCGTACAGACTTACATGATTGTCGGCACCTGCTGCGCGTCCAACTCCCCAGATAATGGCAGTATTGGGATCTGTGCCATTGGAAGAAGTCGAGGTGAAGAAACCGCCGTCCTGCGGACTTCCCTCAATGGCTGGCGCCGAGGCGACCGGCGAGAGCGACGGCTTGCCACCGCTGGTCGTTACGGCCCAGGTGGTTACTTGCCGCTTCTGCCCCGGGGCCTTCTCGTCACCCCCACTGGCTACGACGACTCCACCCGTGGCGGTTCCAAAATACGAGGGGCCACACCAGCAATCACCAATAGGTACGTTGTTGGGAATGTCGGGCGTGTGCTGCCCGCCCATGGAATCCCGATTCAGCACCCAAAACCGGCCGTCTTTCCCGGCGCCGACGGCTACGTGGGGAAACGCCCCTCCCTGGTCTGGCAGCACCAGAAGTCCACCAGAACCATAGTCGGTATCGCCCGTGTCCATGGTGCTTTCGTTTGACGGGGTAAAGAACTGCAGCACCGTGGATAAATCGGGCGACATCTTAACCGCGCTCTCGGCCAGGTTCGATCCGCTGTTGTAACTGGAAGGCGCCGTATTTCCGGTCGTGAAGTAAACATTCCCGGAAGGATCCGAGGCCACACCGTAGCCCGACATCCATATTGCCGCCAGATAACACGGAGTGTTCCCGGACCAGGTGCAGATGTTCGCGTTTGTAGAGCCGAGCGAATTGGTGAGTTCGGGGCCGGGCAAACTGCTGAAAGTGCTCTTGTCCCAGCTTAGAACCCAGCCGCGGGCACGGTCCGCCGCATAGTCGCAGAAGCTCGCGAACGCGGCATAGATCCTGCCGTTGGCATCAAGCAGGCTGGCACGTTGGCGCTGAACGGCCGCCGTAAAGTTTACGGCACCCTGCGAGGCAACGACTTTGACCGGGGAACCCGGGCGGTCTTTAAGGGTGGTGATGTCGAGCGCGTGAAAGTCATATTCCGGAACACCCGCATTGTTCACAAAGGCAAGTATGTATAGCGTATTAGTGGACGGGTCGATTGTGCCGGTGCCGTTGATACCCACGTTCGGCCCGTTGTTAAAGCAGCTGAGTGGGTCCTTCGCGTCCTTGCCATCGCCGCGGAAGGCCACCGCCGATCCAAGGTTTCGTGGCGTTATAAGCGAGGCTCCGGTATCCGTGTCGATCGCGTAAACGGTGTTGTTTTCTGTGGTGACGTAGACAACGGCGTGGACTCCCATCCCTGGGATCGCAACGTTTGGCACTACCAGGGGCTGCGTGTCCACCTGGTCGTCCAATTGGACAGTGAACAGCCATCCGAAGGAGTTGGGAGCGACATTGACCGGGTTCAGGATTGATTCGTGCGAATTCCAGCCGGTGCGCTGAGGGTCGTTATGGTAGGTGGTCACGCTAGTCTGCGCCGCGAGGTTTGACACGAACACAAGCGCGAAGAAGAGGGCCAAGCTTCTCAGGCGAACACCACCTCGTTGGTTCGCGATGGCGTGCGCAAAGTGGTTCATATTCTTATCGGCTGCCATGGCGATAGCGGTGAAAGGCGTGAGCGGCTGAGCAGTGAATGTGGGATGTTCGCGTGTACTCACAAGGGTCCTCTTCTCTCAATCTCGGGCCCAACATTGACGCTGATTAATAATTGATACCTAGGGATCTACCGAGGAACTTTTTAGTCGGAATTTCCGTTTTTAGGTCCCAACCGCCGGACACTATACACACTTTCGGGGGTTCCAGCGCATCATTATTTTCTTTGGCCGGGCCCGAGCGCGGCACAGACCAACGGCCGTGGTGGTCGCGGGGATGGCGGTGTACGGAAAGAGTTTGCCGGCGGTACTGCTGTCCTCATTCCGTCCCAGTGACCAGTAGCGCGGTAATTCCGGGACAAGCTAATGTGTCTTTAGCCGCGACTCTTGTCCCTCCCTCTCCCCGATTTCCGAATCGGTGCATGCGCGGGGCGCTGTTTTCCCGGCCGGATATTGGAGCCGAAAATGAAGGGGCTATGAACCTTCGGGCCAAGAAAAACGTTCTGAGCGCGACGATGATTGCCGTGTTGTGTTCGCGGGGGGCAGTTGGGCACCCGCCTCTGAAGGTTGATCTACTCAAATTCTAGTTACACATTGAGTACGTCCATGAAGTAGTTCAGCCGTAAGTGTACCTTCCACTGCGCTGAAAGCTAGTCAGCTTGAATGGAGAAGCCGATGCGAAGCCTTGCAGTCTTGCTGGTTGTTGGTTCAATTCTGTTGTCACCGAGTTTAGCGGGCGCAAAAGACAAGGAAAAGGATGTCACGGTCGCACCTCTGCCTGCGGTGATTGTGAATGCCAAGAAGGTTTTCCTTTCAAATGGCGGCGGCAGTAGTCTCGCCTACGACGCCTTCTATTCAAAGATGAAAGAATGGAGCAAGTATAAAATCGTTGGTTCACCAGAGGAATCAGACCTAATCGTTGAACTATCTTATCGTGTTGAAGACAGCACCCGAGTCTGGAATTCAACAAACACCTACTACATCACAACGCAGGCTAACAGGGCCCAGATTGTTGGCCCTCAACTAATTCTCACGATTTTCGACGCCAAGATGAAAACCTCCCTTTGGTCAGAAACTGACCATCGTGGATTCGCAAAACGAGAAAAGAACCGAGAGAAGAACCGAGAGAAGGAAACGGTCGACTCTGCTCAGCGTCTAGTAGACGATTTGAAAACAAAGGTGAACGTACCACACTAAACCGGCAATCTCTTTATGACCAAGGTTTACATCTGAAAGCTGACCGTGGAGCGTCATGCGTGAGCATCATTTCTCTCGCAATCTTCTAACAGGTGAAAGAGAACCGGGCAACCCCCAGTTTGAGTCAAGTGTGCCTTTCTCCTTTTTCTCGTTCCTTCCTGGGATTCCTTCCGTTTGAGCCGGGCCGCCCCGGTCGCCATCCTTCCATCCGCACTCTTGGTGGAGCGATTTTCGCTCGGTGCATGGTGGGCGTTCCCAATTCAGTAAGTGCTGCTACCTGATCATCGACTTCTGTTCGCCCTTTCGAAGGAAACTGCTCCAGGCACTATCGCAGTCACCTGATCTCTGCGGTTGTGCTCGGCTGTTCGGATACCATCTCTCTTCTTAATTGTGTGCTCTTTTTCTTTCTTCCTGTTTTCCCGGTTTTCCACAGAGAAATTTCGAGCCAGGATCGCCTAGCAACGACGATCGCCGACTCTGTCGACCTCTGCAGACCCTGTTTTGCGGGCAGCTCTTCACTCTGGGCCACGGCGCGCATCGCTTTGTGGCTATTGCGCAGTGGTTCCTACACCTCCGCACGCAGCCATAACCGATGCACTAGTACCGCCAACTCTCTGGCCGCCGCAACAACAGCTCGTTTCTTGGCGTTTTTCCCTCCTCGCTCGGCAAGTCGCAGTCCCCATCGCCGCAGATCACTATCTTCCCCAAAGGGTCCCAGGAAGTAGTGCGCCCCTCGACCAGCATCGTCCGTAGCTAAGGATCTCCTTCTTTACTGATGTGCATCCGTGGCTGGCTCTGTCCGGAGTCCCTGCGCTCAGGTGGTAACCCCAGAAAACAGCCCACCTCGCGACTCTTCGGGAACCGATGCGGATCGTCTAACGTCAGCACCTAGGTCAGCGCGATCTGTGTTCCTACTCCCTGCACCTGTTTGAGCAGCGCGACTTTCGGGTAGCTCTCCCTGGCGATTTTCTCCATCCGCGCGTCTTATTCCTTGATGCGCTTGCTGAGGCCGATGATATACGGTCGTTATTCGCAATTTCCCGACGTGAGTTAAGATAGCCGTCTCACGGATGGAGGCAAAAATGCGGATGATTCGATGGTTGGTGATTGTGCTGGTTTGTGGTTCGCCTTCGGCTGCTCAAACTAGCGCTCAGCATGGGATTCAGACGGGTGATTTGGACAAGAAGTGCGACCCGTGCACAGACTTTGCGCAGTACGCGAACGGGAGTTGGCACGCACAGAATCCGATTCCGGCGTATATGGACCGGTGGAGCAGGAGATGGCAGGCAGGGGAGGAGGCGAAAGACCATTTGAAGGAGATTCTCGAGGAGGTTTCCAGCCGCACGGATTGGCCCAAAGGAAGCACGGAGCAGTTAATTGGGGACTACTACGGCTCCTGCATGGATGAGGGACGAATCGACAAGCTGGGGCTGGCCCCTGCGGAACCGATATTGAAACAGATTCGCGAGATGAAGAGCTCCGCGGATCTGCAGCGGATGATTCTGATTTTTCACGAGCAGGCGATCTTCGCGCCATTCGGGTTGGCTTCGCAGCCGGACGTGCACAATCCGACGCAAACGATCGCCAACGTTTTTGCCAATGGGTTGGGTCTGCCGGATCGCGATTATTACTTGAAGCCGGAACCGCGATTCCAGGAAGCGCGGGAGAAGTACCGCGTGCACGTGGCTAAGATGTTCCAGCTGGCGGGGTACGACGAGAAGAGCGCGAAAGCCGCGGCGGAGACGGTGTTTCACGTAGAGGAGAAGCTAGCGGAGAACTCGCTGGATAATGTGGCGCTGCGCGATCCCGCGAATACCGACCATTTGATGAACTATGCCTCTTTCACAAAGTTGGCGCCGGCAATGGACTGGGACGTATATTCTGCGTCCGCAAAACTTTCACGGGCGGACCTGAACGTCTCCGAACCGAAATTCATCAAGGAGGTGGACCGGCAACTCCGCGAGACGGCTTTGGCGGACTGGAAGGCGTATCTGACATGGCAGTTTCTAAACGCAAAGGCGGATGAGTTGTCTGAGCCGTTTGTAAATGAGAATTTCGAGTTTCAGGGGAAGTATTTGAGCGGGGCAAAGGAAATCAAGCCGCGTTGGAAGCGGTGCGCGGAGTCGACAGACCAGCTTTTGGGAGAGGCGTTGGGGAAGAAATATGTGGAGAAATATTTTTCTCCGGAGGCGAAGGCGCGGGCTCAGGAGATGGTGGAGAATATCCTTGCTGCGATGCACGACACCATCGAAGGGCTGAGCTGGATGGGGCCGCAGACGAAGAAAAAGGCGCTGGAGAAGCTGGCCGCGCTGAATACCAAAATTGGCTATCCGGACAAATGGAAGGACTATAGCAGCATGGCATTGAGCCGAGAATCCTTCTGGAACAATCAGGCCGCCGCAGTGCGCTGGAATGTGATCGATGACGACTGGAATTTGATTGGGAAACCGACGGACCGCGGGCGATGGGGCATGACACCGCCGACGTCGAATGCATATTACACGCCGCTGCTGAACGAAATCGTCTTCCCGGCGGCGATTTTGCAGCCACCGGCGTTCGATATGACCTCTGTGGACGCGGTCAACTATGGATCCATCGGCGTGGTGATCGGGCACGAGATCAGCCACGCTTTCGACGATCAGGGTGCGAAGTTCGACACCCAAGGACGTCTGAAAAACTGGTGGACTCCCGAAGACGAAAAACGCTTTGAAGAAAAGACCGCGTGTGTGGCGCGACAATTTGACGGCTATTTTATAGAGCCGAACATCCATCACAACGGGAAGCTGGTCTTGGGCGAGAGCATCGGTGACTTGGCTGGGGCGAAGATCGCTTTTCTGGCTTTCCAGAAGGCCAAAGCAAGGCATCCGGCTCCGACTTTGGATGGATTCACGCCGAACCAGCAGTTTTTCATTGCCTGGGGACAGTGGCGTGGGGATGCGATTCGTCCGGAGACGCAGAGAAAAATGGTACAGGGAGATCCTCACCCGATTGCGAAGTACCGGGTGATCGGGCCGTTGTCGAACATTCCGGCTTTTAGAGAGGCGTTCGGTTGCAAGAAGGATTCGGCGATGGTGCGGGCGTCTGGGGAGCGGTGTGAGGTGTGGTAGGGAGAAGCTGCCCGCAAATATCGAGCCTCGGCAGTGAATAAAATCGATTCCGGCGCCAGTGTTCAAGGCAACTAACTCCGGCAGTACTAATTATTGTTCGCGGCCGCCCCGGCGTCCACCCAGTATGCCTTGCGTGCCCTCAGTTGGAGCCCCGGTCTGTCCTTGAGGCTCAGTTCCAGCGCATGTAGGCCGGCGTGTGGTGATTGCGGGCGGAAGCTGAGGACATAGTAGTTGGGCACGTCGCTGGAGATGGTTATCAGGTGTCGAGTGAGCGTCGTTGCGTTCTTGAAGGCAAAGTACTCGCCACCCGTCAATTGCGCTACAGACTCCGGCACGTTGCGCTTGAGGCCGTTTCTCGCCGTGAGGAATGCCATCCGCGCCAGTCGCAACGGCGGGAGAAGATCACTTGCGCAGTCTAGTGCCTGAATGCTGCGCTTGCCGCGCGCGTCGGGATCGGCATTTGAGTCGTGGCTCATACAGCCACCCGCCGGGTATGGCTCGTCCGAATAGGGACTTCCTCCTGGCAAGGGAAGCTTCGACGCCTCGTGCTTCACCGCCGTTTTCGTGCTCGAAAAGGCGAAACTATAAATCGAGGTATTCGTGTCGTCAACTGCGCGTACGGCGTCCTCCAAGCTGGTTGCGCTGGTGCTATCCCTCGTCTCGCTGCAGAGCAGCACGGCGCGGCGATAGACTGGCGGCTGCTCACGCAAAAGATTAATGCCGAAGTTGAGCGCGTCAAGAATGGCCGCGCCCTTATCACCCACGTCAAGAGTGGCAATCATCCTGGCTGCCGCATCGGTATTGGTCGTGAAGACTTGAGCGAGGCGAGGCTTGCTATCAAATGCGATTACAGCGACGCGATGCGGCACGTCGCCAATGATGGCATCCAGCACCGCTCCAAGATGGCGGTAGTCAGGCAGGTGTGACGCACCCTGGCCCCCAGTCTGCACGATGACCGCCAGGGCCAGGGGCTGCGAGTCAGTATCGGGCTCTAGCCGCAAGGACTGCCGAACGCCGTCATCGGTGAGGATGAAATCGTCGGCAGTGAGTGAGAAGACAACCTCGCCCGCCTTGCTTTTCACCAGCGCTGGCACGAGTACCAAATTCGAGCGCACCGTGAGAACCGGGACCTGGGAGCTAGCTGATGATTGTTCACTACTTTGCGGGTGGGCTGCACCGGCGAATAAAAACGAAAGGAACGGCGCGACTGCAAAGGCGAATTTGAATCGATTCGTCGTGAGCTGTTCTCCACTTCCGTCCTTGGAGGGGTAAGAATGCGTTGCCATCAGTTTAGTTGCTTTGCTAAAGAGATTGTAGTTACGTCGGCCTGCCATCCGCGCCGCGAAACTTGAGTCCAGGCATCAAAAGTTCCGAACTGGCACAGTGCTGCGGCGCGATAGAGCTTTGTGGTTAAGGCTTTGCCTGGAAAACGAAGTCAATCGTGGGCGATTGGCCATCCCCGAGGGTGATTTCGTGGGTCTGTGTGCCGTAGGTCTCATGCCAGGCGGTTATTGTGTATTTCCCCGGAGGAAGGTTAGGGAGCGTGAAGCGGCCATCTTCTCCCGTCACCGCAAAATGGCTGGTCTTCAGAACGACAAAATAGGCCTGCATCCAGGAGTGAATATTGCACTTTACAGGGATGAACTCCTGATTATCGTAGGAGTAAGAAAAGGGAGGAGTTCTCGGCGGCTGCATCCTGTTCCACTCGCGATTGATTTTCGCCAATGGGTGAATATTGTGAGACCAGGGGTCGTTGTTCGAGATCTTCACTTCCTGCCCCACTCGAAAGGCCAGCACGTGCGTGGTGTAACGACAATTCTGCTGGTCGAAACTCATTGGGGTCGCAGGCACCGGGGAGACGTCCGAAGCGCCAGCAGATATGTACACGACCACATTCTGGAGCGTATTTCCCACCCCGGTGACAACCCTTTCGGTCATCAGCGGCTGGGAATACAGCTTGCCGCATTCCGGCTGCTTCGACATGCTGATAGGTTCGGATTTTGCGGGAGTGCCGGTATACGTCACTCTTCCTGTTATGATCCCGCTACTGGGGTCGCTGCCGGCCATGACCGGAACGCACAAAATGGATAGGGCTGACACGCATAGACTTTTTAGCCGCATTCCTGGTATTCCTCGCTTCCTGGCTCTCGATTTCAAGGTGACCTGGATGGAGTCCTGCATAACTTCCAATGCGTCAGACGGGCATGAGCAGCAATCAACACAGTCGAAACGATGCTGAGGGCACTCCGTTCTATTGCTTGAATTTTCCCCCATTTCTGTTCCAAATTGGGATCGCCGTAGGTGAGTTGTCGTATCTGCTAAGGTCGCCTAGCAAGTGCCCTGGATGAGATAGCTAATCGAACCTCGCGACGCCCTGAGAATGGGCGGTGATGGCTGCTCATGGATTCGGCTTGGGCCCGCCAGCCGCTCCGACTTCACTTGGAAATAGCCGGCCCACAACGATACCCATGATATAAATCTCTTCTCCTGAACTGAATCCCGGGAGTAATGTGCTACGGTGACGGTTCCATGGAGCGAATGACTCGGTTCGCCGTGAAACCGTGCTAGGGGGGTAGGCCTTGGCGTCTGCTTTTTCGCGCTCCGAGCGTTTTCTGGAAGCAGACAATTCGCGCCGGTCCCATTTTGGGTTGTTACTCGGTACCGTCCTGCTGGCGCTGTGGGCGGTGTGGTTTTTCTTCGCTCGTGTGTCGGTGTACGAAGTGTCTGACAAGGCAGAGTTGGAAGTGGACCAAGCGGTTCACCCCATTGCGGCAGCGGTGAGTGGGCGCATTGTGGCGAGCAGTTTACTGCTCGGCAAGCACGTGCAAGCGGGCGACGTGCTGGTGGAACTGGAAGCGGAGAGCCAACAGTTTCAGCTCGGCGAGCAACAGTCCCAGGTGGCCGGATCGCGGCCGCAGATCAGCGCGATCGAAGCGCAGATTGCTTCCGAGAAGCAAGCCTACGAGAGCGAAAGGGCGGCCGCCGGGCAAGCGTTGGAGGAATCCCGCGCACACTCTCGCGAAGCGGAATCCGCCTCGCAGTTCGCGCAGAGCGAAGCGGAACGGATGCGCAAGGGATTTGCTGCCGGGGTCACCTCCGAGGCGGAACTCAATCGAAGTTTGGCGGACGCGCAGCAGCGGCGCGCCGCGGCAGATGGACTGCGCTACGCCACGGCGCGCCTGGAGTCCGAACAACACACACGGCTGAATGAGCGCGACGCGCAGATCCAGAAGCTGACCAGCGACCTGAACAAAATCAAGAGCGAGCGCACAACCGCAAGTGTGACCGTACAGCGGTTGCAAGAGGAAGTGGATCGCCGGAACATCCGCGCGCCTATCGATGGGACTTTAGGAGAGGTTGCGCCGATGCGCGTCGGAGGTTTCGTGCGCGCCGGCGACCAGGTGGGATCGGTGGTCCCGGAGGGAAAATTGCACGTGGTGGCAAATTTCGCGCCGCCGGCGGCCCTTGGTCGCATACTTCCCGGACAAACGGCGCGCTTGCGGCTGGAGGGGTTCCCGTGGGGACAGTACGGCAGCGTTGGCGCGACCGTCACTAGCGTGGCGAGTGAAATCCGCGACGGCACGATTCGTGTGGAATTGGCACTTAAGGCGGATGACCGCTCGCGCATTCCGCTGCAACACGGGCTGCCCGGCTCGGTGCAAGTGCAGGTGGAAAACATCTCGCCTGCGAATCTCGTGTTGCGGATCGCCGGAAGCTCGCTGGCTAAATCCAAAGGCAATTCCCCGAGCGTAGATACGGGCGCTCGGCAATGAACTTGCGCGGGCGGCGGCTGTTGGTCCCCGAAGTGGTGCAGACTTCCGCCATGGACTGCGGCCCGGCGGCCCTGAAGTGTCTGGTAGAGGGTTTCGGAATTGCGGTGAACTACGGACGATTGCGTGAGGCCTGCCAGACTGAAGTGGATGGCACTTCCATCGACACCCTCGAGGAAGTCGCTGGGCAGCTGGGGCTAAGCGCCGAGCAAATCATGGTGCCTGCGGATTTTGTGCTGCTGGGCGAAGCCGAGCTGCTGCCGTGCATTGCCGTGGTGGTTCATCCCAATGGCGTGACGCACTTTGTGGTGGTCTGGCGAAAGTTTGGCCGCTGGTTGCAGATCATGGATCCTGGCGTCGGGCGTCAGTGGATCTCCTCCGCGGAATTCCTATCCAAACTATATCTGCACGTTTCGCCCGTTCCAGCTAGCGGCTGGCACGAGTGGGCGCGATCTGAAAGATTCAGTAAGCCGATAAAAGGAAAGCTGGAGAAGTTGGGACTTCCGCAGCACGCTGCGGGCTTACTCGTGAGCGATGCAATGAAGGACTCGAGTTGGCGCTCGTTGGCGCGTCTGGACGCTGGAACGCGCGCGACTGGCGCCATGGTGCGCTCCGGCGTGTTGCGCAACGGGAGAGAGGCGCAGCGCGTGTTGCAGCGGCTGCTCGAACGGGCATGTCGCGACAACCACGCAGGGCAAAAAGCGATTCCGGCTGATTATTGGTCGGTGTGGGAAGCGCCGACCGAAGGTGGGGAAGAGCGGGTGTTCTTCCGTGGAGCGGTGCTGGTGCATGTTTCGGGGCGGCGCGAGCACGCCTCAGCGGCGCCGGCACCGGTCGCACTTTCTGGGGATATTTCCGCGGCACTCTCGGAGAAGTCAGCGCGGCCGGGAGCGGAACTGCTGCGCATGCTGCGCAAGGATGGCTGGCTTGCTCCGGCGACTTTGTTGGGCGCGCTGGGCTTGGCGGCCCTTGGCGTGATGATGCAAGCGGTGCTCTTGCGCAGTCTGCTGGTGATGCCTTCGGAATTTGGCCTCTCCGGGCAGCGGCTGGTGGTCATGGCGGCGTTGCTGCTTTTTGCCCTGGCGGTGACGGTGGTGGAATTGCCGACAAGCACCGCGTTGCTGCGCATGGGCAGACACCTGGAAGCCCGCTTTCGCGTGGCGTTTCTCGAAAAAATACCCAAGCTCGGCGATCGCTATTTTCACAGCCGGCTGACGTCGGACATGGCGGAGCGCAGCCATAACACGCACCGTATTCGCCAGCTGCCGGCGCTGGGCGGGCAACTAGCGCGTTCATTTTTTGAACTTGTGCTTACGGTGCTGGGAATTTTTTGGTTGGACCCGGTGCTTGCGCTGCCTGCTGCGCTGGCGGGCGTTCTGGCCGTTGCGCTGCCGATGTTTATGCAACCCGCACTCACCGAAGGCGACCTGCGAGTCGCCAACCACACGGGAGCGCTCAGCCGCTTCTACCTGGATGCGCTCCTCGGACTGATCCCCTTGCGGACGCACGGCGCAGAACGGGCTTTGCGCCGCGAGCATGAAAGTTTGCTGGTGGAGTGGGCGCGCGCTTCTTTTGGTTTGCAGAAATTGGTGGCGCGCGTGGAAAGTTTGCAGTCGTTGACGGGTTTCGCGTTGGCCGCCTGGCTGATGTTGGAATATGTTTTGAGGGCCGGGGAGGTCAGCGGAGCCTTGCTGCTGGTGTATTGGGCGTTGAATATCCCGGCGCTCGGAGAAGAGATCGCGCAAGCGGCGCGCCAGTATCCGTGGCAGCGCAACGCCACGCTGCGCTTGCTGGAGCCGCTCGGTGCACCCGACGAACAGTCTGCGGTGCATAGTTCCGTGTTACCCGCCGGCACCACAAACTCCGAGTTAGACCGCGTCTCCTCGATGCGAATAAACTCCATTGAACTACGCGCGGTAACCGTTCGTGCTGCGGGACACACCATTCTTGAAGAGATCGATCTGAACATTGCGTCGGGAGAACATGTCGCGATTGTGGGCGCGTCGGGCGCCGGCAAATCCAGCCTGTTGGGGCTGCTTCTGGGGTGGCATCGCGCAGCGTCGGGCGAAGTGCGGGTAGGCGGGGAACTCCTCGAGAGCGAGCTGATAAATAGGTTGCGCCGAGCGACGGCCTGGGTTGATCCCGCGGTGCAGTTGTGGAATCGCTCGCTGCTGGAAAACTTGTGCTACGGCAACGGAGAAGTAGTTCCCGATGCGCGGCTCTTGGAGGATGCGGCGCTCCGACAGTTGCTCGAGAATTTGCAGGACGGTCTGCAGACCGAACTGGGAGAAAGCGGCGCACTGGTCTCTGGCGGAGAGGGACAGCGTGTGCGCTTTGGCCGTGCGTTGCTGCGGCCTGGGGTCCAACTGGCGCTGCTGGATGAACCATTTCGCGGACTCGACCGGACTACCCGCCGCCGTTTGCTGGCCCGGGCGCGAGTCCACTGGCAGGCCGCGACGCTTCTCTGCGTGACGCACGATCTGAGTGAAACGCTCACGTTTCCGCGCGTTCTGGTGATCGATGCCGGGAAAATTGTCCAGGACGGCGGTCCGCAAGATCTGGCACGACAAAGCGATTCGCGCTACGGCGCGCTGGTCGAAGCAGAGGAGGAGCTTCATCAGGGGCTGTGGTCCAGCCGTGCCTGGCGGCAACTTCGTCTCGAGCACGGGCAATTGGGTGAATTCCCGGCGAGGCCGCGATCATGACGGAAAAGCTGCAAGAGCTTTACTGGTCACTGTCGCAACTCGGCGCTGGTTTGGAAGCACTGGCACGCCGTAGCGGGCTCAGCTCGGCATCGGTCGAGGTGCCCGCCCCGCCAGCTTCGCTATGCAAGGAGACGAGGCGAGAAAACCTTGGATATTGGATCGACTCCGTGGCCGACTGGCTGGGTGTTGAAGCGGAGCCGTGCACGCTCTCCTACGAGAGACTGGACGGCACGCTGGAAGGCGCGGGGCCCGCCGTGGTGCAGCTCCCCGGCGCGGGGATTTCTCGCTTCCTGATTCTCCTGTCGGGCCATAGCCGAGGCCGAATCTCGCTGCTCGCTCCGGATCTGCGAAGCGTACAGTTTTCCGCGGCAGCGGTGCGGCACGCACTGTGTGCGGAACTGGAGCAACCGATCGCGAGTGAAGCTGAACAGTTGCTCGAAGAAGCGGGAATCACCGGTTCGCGGCGTGAATCCGCGCGGGCGGCAATGGTTCGCGATCGACTGCGCGGGCAGGAAGTCGGCGGATGCTGGCTGCTGCGAGCTTCGCCGGGAGCAGACTTCTGGCGTCAGATCAAACGCGCGCGGATGCAGGGCGGTTTAGCGCTACTGCTCGCAGGCCATGGCATGAGCTATGTTCTGCTGATCCTTTCCTGGTGGCTGATTGGGCGCGGCGCCCTCGCAGGTGACTTGGACCGCGGCTGGTTGTTCGCTTGGGCGCTTATTTTGCTTACGCTGGTGCCTTTCCGTTGGCTCAACACCTGGCTGCAGGGGTGGCTGGCCATTCATGGCGGCATACTTTTCAAACAGCGGCTGCTGCTCGGTGCGCTGCGTTTGTATCCCGAAGAGGTCCGGCACAAAGGAGTGGGACAGTTTCTCGGTCAGGTCATGGAATCGGGAGCGGTGGAATCGCTCGCGCTCAGCGTGGGTTTCGAAGGGTTGACAGCCGGTATCGAACTGCTGGCCGCCGAGTTTGTGCTCTCGCGCGGCGCCGGCGCTGTAGTCGAAATGCTGCTCCTACCCGCGTGGGTGGCGCTAACACTCGTGGCGGCGCGCTACTATCTCGAACAGCGCCGTCAGTGGACGAAAGATCGGCTCGCGATTACCAGCAACCTTACCGAACGCATGGTTGGGCACCGCACTCGCCTGGCGCAGGAAGCGCCGGAACACTGGCATGCAGGCGAAGACGAAGCACTGGAGCGCTACTTGGATTTTTCCGCCAAGATGGACGGCACCGCGGCACGCTTGACGGTTCTGGCGCCCCGTGGATGGCTTTTGGCGGGGCTACTGGGCATTGTCGCTCCGTTCGCCTTCGGCACCGTCACGGATATTCATCTGGCGATAGCTCTGGGCGGCATCCTGTTGGCTTACCAGGCGATCCGGCGCCTTACGAATGGAGCGTTGGCGCTGGCCGACGCAGTCATTTCCTGGGATCAGGTGGCGGAACTTTTTCACGCCGCGGCGCGGCCGCAGTTGCGCGGCTCTCCCAGCATCGACTCCGCGCAAGCAGTAGTAGCGGCCGAAGACTCGACGGCGAGCGTGTTGGATGCGCACGAATTGACCTTTCGCTATCCGGGCCGCAGCGAACCTGTCCTGCGTGGTTGCAGTCTCGCTCTGCGGCGGGGTGATCGGATTCTGTTGCAAGGTTCGTCTGGGGGAGGGAAGTCCACGTTGGCTTCGCTTCTTGTCGGTCTGCGCGCCCCGCAGTCCGGCCTCCTGCTGCTGCATGGCCTGGACCGCCAGACGCTCGGAAGCCAGGGTTGGCGCAGACATATCGTCTCTGCGCCGCAATTCCACGAGAACCACGTGTTCACTGAAACGTTTGTCTTTAACCTCGTGATGGGCCGGCAATGGCCGCCCGCCGAAGAAGACTTGCGAGAAGCCACGGACATTTGCCACGAACTCGGCTTAGGTCCGCTGCTCGAGAAAATGCCTGCGGGGATGGTGCAGATGGTCGGGGAGACCGGCTGGCAACTCTCCCACGGCGAGCGCAGCCGCCTGTACATTGCGCGGGCCCTGCTGCAGCGGGCCGACATTTTGGTGTTCGATGAAAGCTTCGCCGCGCTCGATCCCGAGAACGTCCGGCTGGCTTTGGATTGTGTGCTGCGCCGAGCCCCTACGGTCCTGGTGATCGCCCACCCCTAGAACGCGGGGCTTCCTGTAGTTCGTGACGGGCGCCGTTTCGGAATGCTTTATGCGGTTCTGGCTGGTGTGCGGCGAGTCCTTGCAAAACGGCACTGCCCGCTGGGTCATCACCGAGCGGGCAGTTTCGCTTGTATCGCAATTCTTGCTAGCGGCCTATCCAGCGCGGCGGGAGCGGTTGAGGATTGAGTCCTGCTTTCACATTCGTTTTGATTTTCATGATCTTTCTCCTTTTCTTTTTATTTTTGAAGCTAATGCTCAGGCCTTGCGCTCTACGGCAGTGGGGCCCGCTTTTACATTTGTTTTGATTGTTGGTTTCTGAAACGAATGCTCAGCGCTTTTTCGCTGCGTACTCTACGGCAGTGGGGCCCGCTTTGACATGCGTTTTGATTTTCATGGTGTTTCTCCTTTTATAAATGACACCGAAAACTTGGCCGTTTTCTTTCCCTGCGAAAAGCTTAGTACCTGGGAATCTGACGCGGCGGGAGTGGCTGAGGATTGAGTCCCGCTTTTACATTTGTTTTGATTTTCATTTTCTTCCTCCTGACGCAGTTACTAAAAGCAACGCGGAGGCCAAACTATCGGTGGGGACACGAGTGCTGCCACTCTACCCTAAGTCATTCATAAAGCTTGGGTTAACGAAAGCGCTCGGGCATCGCGTTAGCCAGGATTCGCCGAGGTAGGTATATCCTTTTCGTTTGGGCATATCTTTTCAGATACACTTCATTCGTCAAACATCAAGACGGGGTCGGATGCTTAGCGGCGGGCCGGCGGCCCGCCGCGACCGGAACAGCCAGGCCATGACAATTCTCTTTGGATTCCTGGCTTAGTCTTGGCGGATGCTTTCTGTTTTTAGGTTGAGATTGCGCATCAAGCGGTGCAGATAAGTTGGTTGCAGTCCCAGCGCTTTCGCGGCATGGGTATAGTTTCCGCCGTTTTCCTGGATCGCTTTGGTGATCAGGCGCCGTTTCGCGTTGGCAACCGCCTCATGATAGCCACCGACTTTGCTGGACCCGGCCTTTTCCAGCAACGGCTCTGGCAGGTCTTCAGGGACGATAAGTTCGCCGGATCCCAGCGCTACCGCCCGCTCCAGCGCATTTTCGAGTTCGCGAATGTTGCCGGGCCAATCGTAGCCCTCGAGGTATGCCCGGGTTTCCTGGGAAAATCCGACGATCTGGCGGCTGGCCCTGGCGGCGAATCTTTTGAGAAAGTGATCGGCGAGTTGCAGAATATCGTCGCGGCGCTCGCGCAAGGGCGGCAAGTTGAGCGAGACGACGTTCAAGCGGTAGTACAGGTCTTGCCGGAACGTTCTGTCCTGAACGGCGTCTGCGAGGTTGCGGTTGGTGGCTGCGATAATGCGAACATTTACGGGAATCGTGCGCGTGCCGCCCAGGCGATCCAGTTCGCGCTGCTGCAAGACGCGGAGGAGTTTGGGTTGCAGCGTCAGCGGGATATCGCCGATTTCATCCAGGAAGACGGTGCCACCTTCGGCGATCTCTAAGCGCCCTTTTTTCTGCGCCACGGCGCCGGTGAAGGCACCCTTCTCGTAGCCAAAAAGTTCGCTTTCCAGCAAGTTCTCGGGCAAGGCCGCGCAGTTGATGGCTACGAAAGGTTTGGCGGCGCGCGGACTTTTATCATGAATGGCGCGCGCAGCCAGCTCTTTTCCAGTGCCGCTCTCCCCGTAGATCAAGGTGGTGGCATCCATAGGTCCGACTTTGGAGATGAAGCGGTGGACCTCGCGCATACGCGGGCTGTTGCCGACCATGTGGTGCTCCAGATCTATTTCCGCGTGTAGCCGCCGGTTCTCAACCTCCAGCCAGCGCAAACGGCGCGCATTTTCCAGAGCCAGCGCCGCCAGGCCGCCCAGCGCCGCCAGTTTCCGTAGCTGTTCCACATCAAAGCGCACCGCAGGATCGCAAGTGTCTGCGTAGATCACACCGCGAACCGCGCCAAAGACCTCCAGCGGCACGGCCAGCAAAGTCCGTGCATGTGATTCGCCGAATTCGTCTGGCGAAGCGCTCGCGCCTTTCTCTATTTGCCCCGCCACTTTCCCCGCAATTTGATTACAGAGGATGGCCACGCCTTCCCGCAAAACCCGATCGATAATTTGCCGGCTATCTTTGACAGGACGTTCCGAGTCCGATCGTTTATCCCAGCCGGTAACTGCGGCAAATTCGCCTTCGACTTGACCCTTGAGCAAGATCACGCCACGTTCCGCGGGCACACAGTCTGAAATCAGGCTGACAAGACGGCGCTCCAGATCGTCGAGATCCTGAATCGAGCTGACCGCCCGGCAGGCACGAAGGAACACTTCGTTTCCGGCACTGTCCGGAGGTTCGAGGCGAGAGGCCGGAAGTAGCCCCTTATACGGAAGGATATCGTCGAGGTTGAAGATTACTGCAGAGCCGGATCCAAGTTCCGGCTCTGTTTTTTGCGCGGAGTCGAAATCGGAGGAGGCGTCTTCGGGAACAGCTACGAGGAATACCGACTCACCGATGGAGATTTCGTCGCCGTTGCGAAGCACCCGATCGGTGACAGGCTGACGGTTGACCAACACGCTCTGCTGATGTTCCGAGCTGCAAAGTCTGAAGACTCCGTTTTCCTGCTTGATCAGGCACCGCGGGCCCCTGAGAGACGAATCGATCGAGGCGCCGTGGTGCGAGTTTTCTCCTAGCGATAGCTCGTCGGTGAGGTAAAGCGTGGCACCTTTCATCGGGCCCGCAATAGCCTCCAGCTTGGATCTCATAAACCCTTCCCTTAGTAAAGCGAAAGGACTATCGGCGCGCCAGCAGTATACACTCCGCAGGGTGTTCTTATTTGCAATGTAGTCCGGAGGTCAAGTGCGGGAATTTAACCAGCGCCGACTTTGTCCACCTGCTTGTGAATATGCAAAAGTTTGACGAACTCCGCATTATTCGACAGGCTCGAAAAACCCTGATCGCGAATAAAATCTTGCTGTAATAAAGGAGTTAACGTCAATAGCTCTGACTTGCCTGAGGTTGCGCGATTTTCATGAAGTTTCGCGGGCCACAGGCCCTACATGACAACTTAGTTGTCCATCACCGCCCACCACCGGCACTATTCCGAGGGACGAAGAGCCGAAGGCAGATTGGCTAAGACGCTAATGGCCTACCGATTAAATTTCGCCCTCAAAGCGTAGGCCGCGACGTCCCGCTATTACTCATGCCTGAGCGCTGCCATCGGATCAATACGGCTTGCTCTACGTGCCGGGATCCAGCAGGCCAGAGTGGCGACGGCCAAGAGAAGAGCAGGGACCCCGAGAAAGACCCCGGGGTTGCCGGGACCGTTCGGAATGGCGTGAAGGGCAATGACCATGGCGAGCAGCCAGCCGATGACGGTGCCCCATGTGATGGCTCCCAAGTTCTCTCGAATGATTTGGAGGACAACCCGATTGCTGGTGGCCCCGAACGCCAGCCGCACGCCAATTTCTCGGGTTCGCCGGGCTACGGCGTAGGAAACCACCGCGTAGATTCCCACCGCCGCGAGGCCGAGCAGGAGTGGACCGAGCACCACGAACATCCGCGCCGGAATCCGGCGAAGATAGAGGTTTCGTTCGATGTGCTGGGAGAAGGTTCGCACGTCGTACAGAGGGAGCATGGGATCAAGATCGCGCAAAATGGCTCGCGCTTCCGAAGTGAGTGCGGTTTCATTGCCGCTGCGCGTCCGCAAGTGAATCTCCCCCCGATCCTGTGGACGATCGCGATAGGAGAAATACATGGCGGGCTGCGCTGGCTCGCCGAAAGCGTCGAAGACGGAATTGCGCGCCACGCCGATGATGGCAAAAGTTTGCGTGCGCGTTTGAAGGCTGCGGCCGAGGGCATCCGCGGCATTCAAGTAGCGGCGGACAAACTCCTCATTGACGATGGCCTGGGGGGGCGCGGCTTTATCTCGCATGTCGGCAAAGTCGCTTCCTTCCAGAAGCGGAATTCCCATCACTTTGAAGTATCCTGGCGTGACGATATTGGATACAGCGCGATCCTGTCCGGGCTCCGTGCGCACGTGGCCTTGCACAGTGAAGGGTCGGTGAGGAATTCCGTGCAAGTCCAGCGGGACATTGGTGGCGATGGCGGCGGCCTCGACGTCCGGCAGGGACCGCAGCCGTTCCAGGAGGCGGGTGGCAAATTCGCGATCGGAGGCATCGTCGGGATTGCGTCCGCTTCGGTCGTAAGCGCCCAGCAAAACACCCTCTGGCCGGAATCGCGGATCCGTCTGGCGTGCTGAGCGAAAACTTTGCAAAAAGAGCGCCGCCGCGATCAGAACGACCGCCGCAAGCCCGACTTCCACGCCCATCAGAACTTTGCGCGCACGGCTGCGGGGCGAAGTGTTGGGACCGGAGCGAAGCCCGTCTTGAAGATCCAGGCGTGCCAACTGGACGGCAGGCGCGGCGCTGAAGAGCAAACCACACCCGATGCCCAGCAAGATCGCGAAGGCCAGGGTGAATTCATCCACTTTGGTCGGAAAAAAAATCGGAAATGCGGCAATCATGGGGGCGATGCGCAATGCCGTCGTGCCCCAGAAGGCAAAGGCGGCTCCGAGACCGGCTCCCAAAAGAGCGAGCAGCATATTTTCCGAAAGCACTAGGCTGATAATGCGCCAGCGTCCCGCGCCGAGCGCCACGCGCACGGCCATCTCGCGCTGGCGGGTGCTGCCACGAGCGAGCATGAGGTTTGCAGTGTTGCCGCAGACCGCCAAAAGCAGGAGCAGCATTACGCCCTGCAATATGGCCAGACCGCTGATCAGCAAGCGCTGCGGACCGCGCGGGGCTTCCCAGAAGGAAAGGATCTCGCCGCTGATTCCGGCGCTGGCGTCAGGATAGTCGTGGGCAAGTTGAGCCATCGCGGTGGTGAACTCGGTCTGGGCTTGCTGGCGCGTAGCTCCAGGTTTTAGCATTCCGATCAACGAAAACCCGCGGGTAGTGCGATCTTCGAGGTCGCGTGCGCCGCCGAGCAAAGCCGGCGTCATCGTGGCCGGAACCCACAGTTCGAACTTCAAGGGGACCATGGTTCCCTGGAACTCCTTTGGCGCCACGCCGATGATGATGAGGTCGCGCTCGTTGACTCGCAGTTTTTGCCCCACGGCTTCTGGCGCGCCGCGAAAACGCGTTTGCCAGTAATCATACGAAATCACAACAACGGGCTCAGTTCCGGGGCGCTCGGTTTCTTCCGGCCGAATGAATCGGCCGAGGGCAGGTTTCAGTCCGAGAGCAGAAAAGAAATTGCCGGAGACGAGTTGGCCGTGCGTGCGCTCGATCTTGTCCAGCACGCCCACATTGAAGGGGACCATCTGAGATGCGACGATGTCGCGGAGAGCGGGCAATCGGGTCTGCAAGTCGCGATATTCCAGCCAGGAAGCGCCTGGATAACCGCCCGTCTCGGAGCTTGGCTCAACCATGAGAAAGTTCGCGGCGCCATTCACGGCGGGCATGGGCTGGAATAGGATCATCTGAATCCAAGAAAAGATCGTGGTATTGACGCCGATGCCGATGGCCAGAGAAATGATGATCACGGTTGCGAGCGCTGGCATGCGGGAAATCGTTCGCACCGCGTTTCGCAAATCCCCGAGCAGATTCTCGATGAATGGCAGTCCCCGCGCGATGCGATAGTCAAATGTCATTGCTTCGACGCCGCCAAACTTGAGCATAGCTTGGCGTCTTGCCTCGACGGGGGATAAGCCGGCGCGAAGATTTTCTTCGGTCTGCAGAGTAATATGTTCTGCAATCTCTTCGCTTAATCGTTCTTCGTGTACCCGCCCGGTTGCCGAGTTGAACAGTCGAGTGAGGAACCTCCTCAGAAATTTCATGACAAATCCTCCGTTTTCACATCGAAGAACCGTCCGATGATCGCCGCTGTCTGTTCCCAGTCTTGGGTCTCGACCTGCAACTGCTTGCGTCCTTGCCGGGTCAGTCGATAGAAGCGCGCCCGGCGATTGTTCTCTGAGGCCCCCCACGCGGAGGCGATCGCGCCTTCTTGCTCCAGCCTCAATAGAACGGGATACAGCGTCCCTTGATTCACGGCCAGCAGATCTCCGCTGATCTGCTCTATGCGCCGCGCGATTCCATAACCGTGCAACGGTCCCAGGACATCAAGAGTCTTGAGGACCATCAACGCCAACGTGCCTTGCAGGACGTCCGTTTTTTGCTTCATAGCGCCGCCGTGTTGGTTTCCAACACGGAATATGACATAGGTCCTTTGGGAAAACAACAGGTAAGTCGTCGAGCATGCCGCGGCGTGCGGCGCTCCTATAGATTCATGGTGTGCTGCTAAAGTTTGCGTTTGGCCAGCTTGAACTCGTCGCTTGCTCAAGAAAGCAGGATATGGGCAGCTGCGCGGCTCGCTGGCTACCCGCGAGGGTCGCGTGCCACGGATTGCTCCATGTGATTCACGCGACGTCTCGCCCGGGAACCACGTCTATTTGTAATTTTGGATCAGCCGCCGGTATATTGGTCACCGGCAGCCCCAGTTCGCGCCGAACGATATTGCTGCCTTGTGCAATCGCACTCGCCTTGTAAAACGCGATCTCTCGGTTGCACCCCTGACGGCCAAAGCCACAATCGCTCGACACTATCAAACGCTCCGCCGGAATGTACTTCAGAGCCTTGCGGATCTCAGCCGCCACGTCTTCCGGCCGATCCGCCTGCAGCGTGCGATGGCTGACCGCACCCACAGCGATTTTCTTTTTCAGGTCGTGCTTGAACGGCTCAAATAGTTCGAGATCTTTCTGGTTGCGATCCTTCATTTCCAGCGTCCACACGTCGCCCCGGCACCGCTCAAGATAGATTTCGATGGACTTGGCGTAGCTCGTATCTTCCATCACGCGCTGCATGTTTGGATTTCCCCAACAGGTGTGAATCCATAGCTCGACGTCATCGAGCCCCTGGACCTCGCGGTTGAACGCGTCGACCATGAACTTTACCTCTTCATGGTCTTTGCCGTAGGTGTTCGCCATGAAGTGGAAGGTCGGCTCCTCGATCTGCATGCACCGGCAACCGGCATCGCGTAGCGCGAGCAATTCCTTATTCATCGCTTCTGCCATATCCCAGATCACTTGGCGTTTGTCTTTGTATTGGGGCGTGTGGATGTCCAGGAAAAGTGCCATCACCTGGGAGCAGCAAGTGCCAAACTTGAGCGGCTTCGGAGTCTTCCCCTGCGCCATCCGCCACAATTTTGGATAGTCGAGCGGCCTGTGCTCGATCTTGTCAACAACGTGCGGCCATCTCCAGCCGGTATAAATCTCGTTCAGCAGCGTGCCGGGCGGATAGTGAAGCCAGGGAGCCGTGGTCTTCTCAGGCTGCAAATAGTCTCCTTCGAAGCCCGCCCACCGCTGAAGGGGGTAGTGATGCCACGCGCGGCCGGCCATATCCTCATCGAGATGAAAATCGCCGTGCGTAAGGATGTCGAGTCCAGTGCGCTCCTGGTCGCTGATCACGACCGCTAGTGCGTCTTGAAACTTCTCGCGAAAGCGTATATCGAGCATGCAGGTATCGAGCGGGCGCCCCCACATGCTCGTGTCGAACCAGCGCGGCCGCGGAAACGAGCCCGTGGTGGTGCTCGGAAGAATCAGATTGGCAGTGGCGGTTAACATGGGTTCCTCCGGCCGGCATTGTACATCCAGTTGTCTAACACGCTCTCGGAGAAGTGCAGCAATACTTCATATCTCCGGTAATCGCGACAAAACCGGGACTTAGCCAAGCACCTCAATCGAGAACTGCCGAGCAACGGCGAGATAGGCACACAATGGTGCCGTTTTTGTATTTGCTGGTGCCTCCCTTCGAACGAACCATTGCTGGTGGGCTGGTATTCGCCCCCATTTCGGGTGTAGCCGCCCTTATCGCTGTGCCAGTCTGTTGGCTATACAATAGAATATTCAGTGCGCCCCTTTTTGGAATGTGTGGCGAAGAGGACGAGATTCATACCCGGACTAGGCGTGAACCAATGCCCATCGAGCATGCGCTGGTGAACCTCATGGGGCGTTTGGAACAAGATCGTTCGCTCGACGAACCGCGGCATCTGCGTAAACGCGTCGAAGCCCTCGATGACCTTGATGCTTGCCTCCCGGATGGGCAACCCATCGGAACAGCACTTCATCGGCGAGCGAGAGCCATTTACGATGAGTTGGAGTCTGTTAATTCCAGACTCTACCAGGCCATCCGTCAAGATATTCAGCGGGGTGCAGGCGGGGGTAGGCTGCTTGAGTGGATGCCCGATTGGAACGCTGCAGCTGATTTCATGAATTGCAGAGGCTATGACTATCTGGACGAATTGATCAGCGGCGTCTTGCGGTTTGAAGAGCCGTCGACGGAGGTCCTCCCGTTAGAGTCCGAAATGGTGTCTTATCAGCCGACGCCCGCGCGCCATATCTTTGATCTCATCGGCCGCACAGCACTGACGGAACGGGACTTCCTGGTCGATCTCGGCTCCGGGCTGGGTCACGTTACATTGATGGCTTCCATTTGCACCAGCGCTAGCTGCACGGGGATCGAACTTGAGCCGTCCTATGTCGATTGTGCCCGGAAGAGCGCTCGGTCGTTAAAGCTGAACGACGTGAGGTTTATCCAGGGCGATGCTCGTGCGGCGGACTTGTCCGACGGCACCGTATTCTATTTATATACGCCCTTTATAGGCACCATCTTAGGAGAGGTGCTGAACTCGCTTCGACATGAAGCCGTTAGGCGAGAGATTCGAATCTGCACGTTTGGCCCGTGCACGCGGGTCGTCGCCGAAGAGCAGTGGTTAAGCGTCATGGGAGCGCTGGAAGCAGACAGAATCGCTATATTCCGCTCTCGCTATCAAACACTTGGACCAGGCCAAGTCGCGAAATAGCACGGGCAAAAAAAGCGCAGGGGCGCGCTCACCGAATCTCAGGTCAGGCAATTTGCGGGCTGGTGGTTGCGCCCATGGAATTCGCACCGCAGATTCCGGTTGTAGTCCTAAGGAGGATCTGGGGACTGGATCGAACAACGCATTGGCTTTGCTGCGGATGGCGGTAACGGTTTGCTGGAGAGTTTCCTTTTCCTCGTAGATTCTTTCCATTTCGATCGCACTGTATATTCGCGAACTGAGCCGCTTCGCGCGGCGGCGGTTCATCTATTCCGAGTGTTGGGCCGCAAGAAACTCTTTTCTTCATAGCACCGGTGCAGGGAATTACGATAAGTAATTTTCTTCAGTAGCGATAGGGGCAGCCTGGTCAACCGCTTCCCGGACCGCTGCGGAAAACTACAGTTCCCAAGCTTCCTTGAATTCTCTTCCCCACAAGGGATTTCCACTTTGCATCCAGTTTCTCCACGAAAACGGCGGCGATCCTCGGTCGTCCATCTCGCTGCCCGGTGAACCATCCGTAAAGTAGATGCTCTTCTCAGGAACTCCGTAATAGCCTCGCAGCCGCGTAATATACCCGCTATACGTGGACAGTTTTGTGCCGATAAAAAGCTTGGCAAATGCGCAGACCACCTGCTCGACGCAGGCAATGAGTGCTTCAGAGGAGTCCTCCGGGATAACACTTCTGAAATCCTCAATAAAGCGCACTTCGTATCCATTTCTTAGGGCGGCAAAGAAGTTCCGGTCGGTTTCATCCGAAGCAATGTAAAGACGGGCGCCCGCCGGGACTCGCAACCGCACATTGCTCAAGACCCGGTCCACTGGAATGTCCTGTCGAGGGTACTGGCGAAGGAAATCGTTTCTCCTCACATGGAGGGCGCAGTAGCTTCCCAGACTTGCCACAATTTTGTCAGCGGTCCGAAGGATTGCCGGTCGAAACCTGACGTGTTCCTTGACCAATTGTTTGCATTTCACCTCATCGCTTTTCTGCGAAAAATAGAAGAACGAATAGAAATGTTCTAGTAAGGGTTCCTTGATGTTCAACGTGCGGCACGCTTTCATCTCCGGGGTAATCTCCATAAGCTGCTGCCTGGTCACCGCAAATTCGCGAAGCCTCTTGGCCTCTGGCGTACCCAGAGGCGGAATTTCGGGAAAGCAAAATATGGTAGTATGCGGTTTCAGAATCATATCGACGCGTTCGGTCCGTTGTCCTGGGGCCAAGGACCGCTCGTATTCCTCGTATGAAAGCACCGGCACAATTCCATCCAGAGTCTCGAGTTCGAAACACTCCTGAGGATGAAGCGGCCTAAACTTTCCCGCCTCTGTCTCTGGTTCGCCGCGCCGCCGATACTCCCTGGGCATGACCAGACATCTTCCCGACAGATAGGCCAGCACTAAGGATGTTTCGAACGACATTCGAGTGTTATTAAGTTCGCCCGGCCAGGGCGTGTAGGTCAGATATTTTGTCCGGCTCGGCGCGTTCATTTACGAGGTAGCCCTCTAATCAGCCAACTCTACTTCAAGCGAGGGCTGCAATCTGGTACTTAAGCGTTTCTATGGTATACATTTGTCGGCTAGGAAAGCGGATTGCTACTCGCTGCTAGGTGATAACACATCACGGAGACGATGCGCTCCGAACCTGGCGGAATGGGAGCAACCTCATGAGGCACGATCCCGCCAAGGAGAACGACAGTGTCTCCGCGACGCAGTGGCACCGGCGTGCCCGCAGCCACGCCCGCCTCGCGCACTCTCGATAGTGGTTCCCTTATATATCCCGGATAAGCCAGCAGTCCGCGTCCCGCGGAAGCCGCGCCGGTGTCTGAGAGACAGGTGATGACGGCCAGATCGCAGGCAAGAACATCGCGGTGCACTGCGAGGAAGTCCCCGGGTTGCTCATAGAAAGAGTAAGTTCCGCCGCCCGTAGGAGCGGGCGCAACATCGCAGAGTTCTGTCAGCAATTTAAGAAGCGTGGGCGAGTTGTAAAGTCGCCATTGGACGTCGCCTCCGTGGGCCGATGTAAAGGCGCGCCCAGGAGAACCGCCGCGGCCCTCGGTATCGTCAGAAATTGCCAGCACATTCCTTTCTCCCGCGAGCTTCGCGGAAACGGCCTCTGCTGAGAGTTCCGCAAGAGCGCGCGGGCTGAGGAGCTCTCGGACCATCACGCAGCCACCGTAAGAGAAGAGTTTAGAGGCCGCGATTGCGTCCGGGATTTCGAGATCGAAGGAACAGTCCGCCATGGAACCTCAGGATGCCAAGCGGAGCGGTGTGGGTTGCGATTTCAGGCGACGGCTGGTATCCACCGCCAGCGCCAGGTACTGGTTTCCTTCCCGCAGCATCAGTTTCGTTTTTACTAGTTGATCGAGAAAGAGCTCAACAGAGACCGGGTCGGCACCGCGTGCGGCGGCAAGCTCCAAGATGCTTGCCAAGGTTTGCATCTCGTCGCAGAAATCGTAAATCTCCCGCTGCAGGCCGTGCAACGGATAATGGAGCTCCGCCCCTTGTTGCCGCGTGTCAACAAGTGCCAGCTCGGGATCGCTGCCATAGAGCTTGATCAGATCGCCGTTTTGATTCTTCTTCCACTCCTGCGCCTGGTTGCGAACTTCTGCCACATACTTTTCGGGGTCGCGGCCATCGGAATACTTATATTCAAAGAAATAAGAAAGATTCGCCACGCTTTCGGGAGGGAAGGGGTAGAGATGCCGGTACATGGGAAACGGCTTGACGGTCACGAGTCCAAAATGTTCGGCCTCATCATAGTTCGGACTGAAGCGATCGAGTCGGATCGGAGCGACGACCCCAGGAGCCTTCAGATGGGAGATGGCGGCAATAGTCCGCAGCGTTTCGGCGTAGTCCTCCGGAGTTTCGCCCGGGAACCCATAGAGAAGGTTCCAGGCGATTTCTATGCCATATTCGCGGCAAAGACGCAAAAGCTGAACGTTTTGGATCGCCGAGACGCCCTTGCGCATCAGCCGCAAAACATGACTGCTGAGGCTTTCGACACCGGGCTGAAGCGACCACACACCCGCATCGCGCAGCAGCTCGACCTGCGAGCGCTTCAGGTTTGACTTGATTTCGTAAAAGAGGGAAATGCCTGGATTGCGCTCCTTCAACATGGGGAGGAGATCGCGAAAATAGTGGTACGACATGATGTTGTCGACGGCTAGAAAACGGCCGATGCCATAGCGCGCACTCTGCCGCTCCAGCTCCGAGTAGACGCGGCCGGCGCTCTTGGCGCGGAAGGTCATGGTCGATCCGTTCAGCCCGCAAAAAGTGCAATGGGACTTTGCTCCCCACCAGCAGCCTCTGGCGCTTTCGATGAGCAACGCAGGCCTGACGCGTTGAGCCAGACTGCTTGCGGCAATCGCCTGGAAATAATCGTCGTAGTCGGGATCAGGCAGACGATCCATGTCATGGATACGATCCGGCGGGGCAGCTAGGCGGGACGCGCCGCTGCGGCGATCAATGACCCCCGGGACGCCGTCAGGCGGCTCGGCCGCGTCGAGCCGCTTGACGAGCGCCGGGAAGCTGTTGTCCGCCTCTCCAGAGCAAACATAGTCGATCCACGGAAATCGGCGGTGTAGCTCTTGCCCCATGACGCCTTCGCAATTTGCACCTCCGAAGATGATAAGTTTCTTTGGGTGGCGGTCCTTGATCAACCGCGCCAGAGCCAGCGACGACAAATTCTGTTCAAAGGTCGTCGTGAAACCCACGACATCAAACTTTCCAATTTCGAACCGATCCAGGCACGCTTCGAGGAACGAGCCGACTTTTTCGGCCATCGCGAGTACGGCCGCGAACTCGGCCGTGTCGCCGCCGAGGTGGTCGCGCAACGTGGCGACATAGGCAGAGTGATCGCGCCCGGGAAACAACCATTTCGAAAACATCCAATCGCCGGTGAACATCGCAGCGCTGATGCGATCAAGGACGATTTCGTAGGGCCAGTATCCAACCCATTCCGCGAAAAAGAGGGAACCATAGCCAGCCGAACAATGGAGACCCTCCTCGGCCATACGGGCTTTGAGCAGGCTGATGCCAATCGCCGGACGCTCAAGCGACACGAACGGCATGTTGAGCAACAAGACTTTCAGCATGGCGCCTCGTACACGTGCCTATTTTGGTTTCTGAGGCTCGATTGGTTCCACGGGCTCGACCGGTTGCACCGGCCCGATTGTCTTAATGGGCGCGATCGCTCGGATCGGGGGCTCAATCGGATGAATTGGCGGCTCGATCGGATGAACCGGCGGGCTGACGATGACCGGCCTAATCGGCGGGCTGACGATGACCGGCTTAATCGGCGGGCCGATGATGACCGGCTTAATCGGCGGGCTGACGATGACCGGCTTAATCGGCGGCTGAATCCCGATTGGCGGAGTGATGATTGGCCTGATTGGCGGGAAAGTCAATTCCTGAATGCTGAAGAAAAAAGGATCAATCGAAACGTTCACCGGCGTCGCATTGTCCACATTCAGGAGCTGCTGGGTCGTAAAATTGGCGTTCCGCAGGTACGTAACGCCATTGGGGAAGTTGGCCGAATTCGGCGTATTGTTGGCCGAAAAGACACCGTAGAATGTTTCGCCGATCGCTGTCAGGTAGATGTAATCCCCCAAATAGGGCAGGAAGGTCGCCACGGGAGTATTGGACGGAACCTTTGCCAGCACAATGGGCGTGGGCGGCGTGGCGAAACTGTTGTTGGAAATCTCGATGTGCGTTTCCCAGGTATTGCCGCCGGTCAGAGTTTGGTACAAGAATCCGATATTGCCAACGGAGTCAATTGCCAGTGCGGGATTAATCCCGTTGGCCACCGTTCGCAGATCGGCCCCCCAGGTTACGCCGCCATCGATGGATTGACGCACGTGAATAGTATAAGGGCCGCTTACGACCGGAGTATCCGCCCAGGCGATAAATACCCTGCTGCTATTATTAGGATCGACGACGATTGAAAGATGCGAGCCAACGCGCTCCTGGCCTAGAAAGTGGGCGTTCTGCCATGGGATGGTAACGCCGGACGCGACGTTGACGCCTTTACCGCCCGTTCCGATCGCCGAATACGGAGTCCCGCCTGTCCCCCAATTGTCATCCCGGCGCACCACGATGTTTGCCGTGGTAGATGTGCCGGTGAAGGTGGTCCAATCGATCCAGGCGATGTAGATACGGCCACTCGAGTGAATCGTTGGACGAATGGAAGGGCCGTCCTGCCCGCCCCCCGGACTGGTTGTTTCTAGAGTGATGGGTCCGAAACCGGCGGGGGCGGGAGCGGCGGCGGCATTCAGCGACTGTTCCACGGTCGCCGTATTCGGCGAAGTATTAAAATCGTTGTGGCCGATGTAGACCCGATCGGGAGTGCCCGCGACCGCGGTGGCGGTGGTGGCTTGCACCCAGGGTTGGTCTTCACTGGCGCGGTCCACGAGCACGGTCATAGCAGCGGAGCCGGCGTAGTTGTTCGTGCGCAAGACATTTAAATGAAGCGTGTCCGCGCGCAAGATCCCGCCATAGAGCACATTCGATGTCCCGCCGAACTTCGTGGTGATGTCTCCGGTGGGGAAGCCGGCTGTGGCACCAGGCACAATCGCGTTCAGCGCCCAAGTTGCACCTCCGTCGCTGGAGATGAAAATGGGGGCCAGCGTGCCGCCAGTCGGATTCGGGGTGAACGCGGTGGCCGCAATCTGGAGCGGATTATTCGGATTGACCGCCAGATTCGGCTCGCTGTCCTGATTGCTCTCACCGCTGAGGGACTTGGGTATCATGTTGACGATAGAGATTTTCATGGGGACTCCTTATCTCGAGCTGGTGAGCGTACTTACGTAAGGGTGACAGTCCATCCGATGCAAGAAGATTTGGGCGCCGGCTACTTCTTCATCAGGGAACGAACATGTTCGACCTGATCGAACGGTTGGAAATCCAGCGGATGAATCAAGGCGTGGGAGGGAGTGGCGCGACCGCGAAGATCGCGCAAATGCAAGAGCCAGACACCGCGGTCGCCTTCTTTTACTTTTGGCGAGCTGTACCAGGCGATATCCGTGCTATGGGGGAAGAGTATGCTCTTGGTGCCGCCGACGTGCGAGCCTTTTTCGACGGAGCCTATAGTGATGACGGATTGCCACCACTGCGGATCATGCTCCGAGACGCGCCGTCCGGCCAAGGCTGCCGTCGTCTCGATATACTGCGCGGAGGCGGAAGCTACGCCGGTGAGGATAAGGTCGGCCTGCGCCATCCGTTGCGTCAAGGCGGTGTCTCTGTAGGCTTGTGTGGCGCTGCTTACCTGGGCATCCATGGTGGCCTCGGGGGGGGCATTGCCGAGTTCGCGGACCACCACGCTTTCGCCGTAGTGAATTCCGTGGGTAAAAAAAACAGCGGATTGTCCCGCCTGCAAACTTACAGGCGGCTGAAGCTCCACAGTAATTCGCTGGCCCTGGTAACCGGCCAGCGCCGCGGGGCTTTTGACAATTCTTGTGATGAGCACGACTGCGGTTTCTTCCGACGGCGTGAATCCACGCGCGGTGGACGCGCCGAGTTGTTCCACATTTGCCTGAAAAACAAATCCGGCATCGTTGCTGAGATCGCTTACGGAGGGCATGAAAGTTCCTCGCTCTCAAGGGGGACGCCCTGTTGTTCGAGCCCGATTCCTGGGGAGCATAGTACTGAAATGTGGGTGCGTCAATAGGATGATATTTGATGATATTTATTTAGGTGTTCGTACAAAGTTGTACCGAGGAAGCGCACAGACTTCTTCGACGGAGAATTCGTTTCACAATAACAGGCGAGATAAGCGCCGTACGCTTGTTTTTCAGCCAAGGATGCCCACGAATCCAGCCTTCAGAAATTGCTGATTCAGAATCGAGTCGCGCATTTTCATGGCGGCGTCTTCTTTTTTCTATCGCAAAGTATGGCCACTCGGAGGGATCTTTCGACTGAAAAAGAAACCGGAGGAGAATGACCGCGCCGCCAGCTATTTACTGGCCGCTGGTCACAAGGGTGCGGACGCGATTGATTTGCTCGATGGGCTGAAAATCCAGCGGATCAACAACTGCGTAGGAGGGCACCACCTTTCCGTACTGATCCCGGTGGTGAAGCAGCCATGTCCCATGGTCGCCTTCCTTTACTTTCGGTGAGCGGGCCCAGGCAATATCCATGCTGTGCGGAAACAGGATGTCTACGGTGCCCCCGGCGTGGACGCCTTTCTCCACGCTTTCGACCTTAATCGTGGAGACCCACCAATCCGGATCGTGCTCAGAAACTGGTCTTGGTCCCGGCGTTGCTGGCTCCGCCAAGTACTTCCGAGGCGCGCCAGCTACGCCGGTAATAACTAGGTCCGTCTGAGTCAGCCGCTGCATCAACTCGCTGTTGTCACCCGCATGTGCTGGGCTATTCATCTTCGAACTCCATGGTTGGCTCCCGAGGATCGTTGCTGACCTCGCGGACCACGAGACCTTTCCCCATAATACTGCCCGGGTAGAGAAAAAGGCACCGCCTGTCGTGCCTTTTAGCTCGGTGAACGCTACAATATATGTGATATGTGCACGCGCACCAGCCGAAACACCGTCCATGTGAAGTACCGGGACTAGACCTTATCCCTTACGCGACTTTCCTGCCCAATCGTGATGCCCCCGAAGGCTTAACTCGTTTCCAGACAGCGGGTTAGGCGCGCGTGGCACAGATTGCACCAGTAAAGTCGAGAATGGCCGAGACGTCGGGCCACCAGGCCAGCAAGGATTACTTTGTATTCCCCCCATTGTTCCTTTTCAATGCCTTAGCGCCCCTACCGACCATCCTTTGGGCCGTAGGCCCCATTTGGACAGCTCGAAAGTTGTATGGTCGTAATCCATGACCTGAAAACAAAAGGCTTAGCGTTGCGATGGCCAGAATCGATGAGTCCCCGCGGTGTTACAGATCAGGGCGGTCTTTGGACATCGCAACAACACATTGCTTCCTTTCCCAGAACTCACTCGCCACCTTGTCTGGCAGCGCGTGGCGTCCGCCACCGAGCGGCTTCGTTGGAAGTCCCGCGGGAGGAAGTGATCGTGGATCGGCGAAAGATGCTGCAGCCACCCTGTACGTGGCCTGGCATTTTGCCGCTTAATTCGAATTCGATAAGCGCAGTGAATGTCGTACTCTTGAATGGTTCAGCCGGAATCAAATGAGTGAACCTCTACATCAGGATGACCAGCGCAGGAATGGCCTCTTGCGCGGTGCAAAACGCGTGGTCATTAAGTTGGGTACCAGCACGGTCACGGGCTCCCAGGGCGAACTCTCCTTGGAGCGGATCGAGCCGATTGTGCGCGCCATCGCGACTCTGCAAACGAACCACCGCCAAATCGTCTTGGTTTCTTCCGGCGCCGTGGGGCTCGGCCGGGGATGGCTCGGACTTCACCCTTCTCGCCTGAAAGATATGGTAACCAAGCAGGCTTGCGCCGCCGTTGGTCAGAGCTTGTTGATGGAAGCCTATAAGAGACTGTTTGGTGCGTACGACGTGAAGATTGCTCAGGTGCTGCTGACCGAAGAAGATTTCAGCAACTGGCAGCGCTATTCCAACCTGCGCCGAACGATGGAAAAACTGATTGGCTTTGGTGTTTTGCCCATCGTCAACGAAAACGATACGGTTTCGACAGCGGAACTCGAGACCGTTGGCGACAGCCCTCGTTCCCTGGCTTTTAGTGATAATGACCGGCTTGCCGCGCTGGTCATGAGCGGTCTGGAAGCAGACGCGCTCATTCTTCTCACCAATGTCGATGGTCTGTTGAATACAGAGACTTCCACGAAGCACAAACGCACAGGATCAGGAAGTCGCCCGCAAGTGATCCCGCTGATTTCGAAGGTGACACCCGAGTTCAGAGCTCTCGCGAGCGGGCCTTCGCAATCCGGACGTGGCGGCATGGTAACCAAGCTTGAAGCCGCCGAAATTGCCATGAATTGTGGTGGTGTGGCGGTGATCGCCAATGGAAGTCGGGCAGAAACACTTTCGCGCATCTTTGGCGGAGAATCCGAAGGGACTGTTTTCCTGCCGTCCGATCGGATGAAGGGCAAGCGCCGCTGGCTGGCCTACGCGGCTGGGGTTCGTGGCCGCGTCGTCGTTGACGCGGGCGCGCAGCGTGCCATAACTTGCGGCAAGGCCAGTTTGCTCTCATCGGGCGTCGTGCGCATCGAAAAACCATTTGGTCTGATGGATGTAGTAAGCATCGCGAGCGTGGAGGGCGACGAATTTGCAAGAGGGATTGCCAACTGCGCTAGCGAGGCGGCCGCGACCGCTCGGGTCCTGTTCAGTCGCGACAACATTGTTCTCCTGGACCGCAAAACTTGACCAATATGCCTGCCACTAGACCATTCCCTGATGTCACTTCCATGGCGCGCTCTGCTCGGGAGGCATCCCGAGAACTCGGACTTCTTTCCGGCGAAACGCGCAAGGCCAGTCTCCTGGCAATTGCGGATGCGCTTGAGCGAAATGGCGAGCGGATTCTGGCTGCCAATGCACAGGACTGCGCCGCCGCGGAGAAGCTCCTATCTACCGGAGAGATGAGCCCAGCCCTGCTTTCCCGGTTAAGGATCAAAGAGAGTAGCATCGCCGAGATGGCCGCCCGCGTTCGGGAAGTCGCGAACCTACCCGATCCCTTGGGAAAACGGCTGGCAGCCACCGAGCTCGACGAAGGCTTGATCTTGCACAAAGAATCCTGCGCGCTTGGCGTGATTGCAGTGGTTTTTGAATCTCGGCCCGATGTCATTCCGCAGATCGCTTCGCTGGCACTTAAGTCCGGCAACGCGGTTCTGCTCAAAGGTGGCGCGGAAGCCGCAAATAGCAACGAAAGCATAGTGGCCGTCTGGCGAGAAACGCTTTGCAGGTTTCCCGCTGTACCTCAGGAGTCCGTCCAACTACTGCAGTCTCGTTCGGATGTGATGGAGCTCTTGCGTCTCCATGGCGAAGTCGACCTGTTGATCCCGCGCGGTTCTAAGGAGTTCGTTGCGTTCATGGAGCAGAACAGTCGTATCCCTATCCTGAGCCACGGGGAGGGCATCTGTCATGTGTTCGTCGATCGCGCTGCGGATCTGAGCAGAGCCGTAAGAGTCACGTTAGACTCCAAAGTTCAATACCCTGCGGCCTGCAATTCCGTCGAGACGCTGCTTGTGCATAAGGATATTGCCGCCGCATTTCTGCCAAGGGTGGTCGCAGAATTAAGAAGAGCAAATGTGGAAGTTCGTGGCTGCCCCGGTGTCCGGGCTCTCCTTCCTGAGGCCAAACTGGTCCCCGCGATCGAAAAGGATTGGTCGACCGAATACTCCGACCTTATCCTCTCGGTGAAAATTGTGGATACATTGGAGCAGGGCCTGGAACACATTCACAGGTACGGTTCAAGACACACGGAATGCATTGTTACGGAAGATCAAGCGGTCGCTGAACGTTTTTTGCAGGAAGTCGATGCCGCCGGGGTATTCCAGAATGCTTCGACGCGTTTTGCGGATGGCTACCGTTACGGACTCGGCGCAGAGGTGGGGATAAGCAATGGCAAACTACATGCACGAGGTCCGATGGGTATCGAAGGACTAACGACCTACAAGTACAAGCTCCGCGGAAATGGCCACATCGTTGCCGAATACAGCAGCGGCGTCCGCCGTTTTAAGCACAAACCTCTCGGATAGGTCTGCTCGGTCAAAGATTTCAGTCTCATTGACTCCATGCGCAAATGGAACAAGTCCGCCTCAGGCGGCAGTTATACATATCCCGGCGACGGGAGATTGGCTGGCACTTCCATTTCTGAGGTACAGAGTCCCGCTATTTATTCTCATAGTTCTCCACACTCGCCAGCGATTTAAGCCGTTCCTTATTGATTCTCAGCACGATCCCGGCATTGCGGTCAGCCACCTCGCTCACCTTGTATTCCGCCGAGGTGCCCAGCACCTGGGCCACCTCGGAAGGCGTCAGCTTGTATTTCTCCGTCAGCCATGCCGCCATGTTGGCCGTAGCATCGCGGAAAGCGTCATCCAGCGACCCCGCGAGCCCCATGGCCGTGATGTGCGTCTCCGACTCTACTCGCGGCCCCGGGATCCGTTTGCCCTGAATCACATCCACCGTGAACTCCACATCCATCGACGTTTCCAGCGCGTTTCCGTTGAGCTCCCCGTCCCCCTGTGCAGCGTGCCCATCGCCCACATACAGAAGCGCGCCCGGCACACTCACCGGCAGATAGACCGTCGCCCCCTCCACGATCTCGTTAAAGTCCATGTTTCCGCCCCAGCTCCCGGAGTCCCCCGTCCCTGGAGCTGCTTGCGACGCGCTTGGCGCCACCCCCAGGCACCCCAACATCGGGCGCAGCGGAACCGAGTATCGCGCCAGATGCTCCGCCGGTTTTTGGGGTGTCGCCACCCCATGTTCCGCGTCCAGATGCCAGACCACGGTCTTCCCGCCATCCTTCATTTTTACTGCCAGGTCACTGTTTACCGCGCGCCCCACCAGAAAGTCGTCGCTCCCCGCCCAATCGCGATTCAGTCGGACACGCATCAAGTGCACCACCAGCGTGTCTCCCGGGGCGGCCGTCTCCACGTAAAAGGGTCCCGTCTCCGGATTTCCGCCCAGCACGCGCGACACGCCCTTTTCATCCTTCCCGCCTGCATCCACCGTCGTGGTGTGTATGCTGTCGCCCGGCGCAATCGTTAGTACCGGCTTGTTCGCCGCCGAGAATTGCCGGTAAAAAGTGGTCGGCACAAATTCGTGCCGCTGGGGTGCTCCCGCTCGCCGCGCCGGAATGAATTCCGCCGTAAACTTGTGCGTTGGATGTTCTGGGTCGTTGGGGTGAGTAAACACCACTGTCCCGGTGATGGTCCCGGCTTGCAAAGTGCCCTTGCCTTCGTCCGTACCGCCCTCATCGTCCTTGGCCGTGAAATAGATCGCGTCGCCCTTGAGGGTTCCCTCCAACTTGTCTCCATCAAAATTCCCGCTCAGTTTCTCTCCCTCCTGCTTCAGCTCCATCCGATAATGGATCGTCGTCCCGAAATAGTCCGTCGCGACCGTCCAGCGCCCGGAGACATCGGCCTTCGCAACACCCAGAGGTTCTTGTGCGCTGCGTTCCAGCAAACTTCCTGGAACAAACAACAGCAAAAACAAAACTCTGTGCATGGTTCTCCCCTTGGCGCCCAATTGGCAAGTGTCATGTGGTTATAGCCGATAGCCTCGGTTTCGGGCAACGGCATTGTTGGCTGCCCACAGGTCCTTGCGCTTTTGTGAACTCATATCCTGGTCTGGTGACGAGCATTCCTGTCGGGACGTTTCACCAGCCGAACGGACTCGATGCCGTCCCTGTGGATTTCAAGTTTCCGATTATTAATGGCCCGCCAGGTACTGAACCTCGTCCGGTTGGCTGTTCAGCTGATTCCGCGAGATAAAACGCCCTGGTCAATAGTTCGATCTAGGAGCACAAACAATAAGAACAGCTGCTTCATGGAATTGCTAAATCCCTATACTTCCAGAAGGCAACGCGCGGATCTTCCTTGAAGTCCAATTGCTCTCAAATGTGCCCGACAGGCCACTCGTCCAGAATAGTCTAGTGCGAGTAGGGCACGATCGAGACTCCCGCGGAACGATCGGATCTTCCTAGCTACAGAGTGTGATATAGAGTCTCATTCGCGTTATGCACAGCATAGCGAGCCGAGCAACCCGATCAAGAGTTGGGGGATTTCATGACCAGGCTCATTAAGCGGTTCCTTCTGGTTTGGGCTGTTTTTGGGATTTTTCCAGCAGTGCTTCTTCGGCAAGCCACACCACCCGCCAAACCAATCCACATCAAGGTCGTAGTGGTTACTATGTTTGAGCGCGGCGAGGACACCGGTGACACGCCCGGTGAGTACCAGTTTTGGGTTGAGCGGGAGCATCTCGACCAGATTATTCCGGTGCCGTCAGCCTACCACCATGCACGCTTGAACAAAGAAGGAGTGCTGGGCATCTTGACGGGCGTCGGCACCGCGAAGGCTGCGGCATCGGTGATGGCCGTCGGTCTCGATCCACGATTTGATTTTTCGAAGTCGTATTGGATTATCGCCGGAATTGGCGGAGGCGATCCCGCGGATGTTTCTTTGGGGTCCGCTGTTTGGGCGGACCACGTCGTGGACGGCGACCTTGCCTATGAGATTGACGCGCGCCAAATCCCGGGAAATTGGCCGACCGGATATATTCCGCTGCGCAGGGGCACGCCCTACGAAGAACCCACCAGCACTGATTTCGGCCAAGTCTACACGCTGAATCCAGCCCTTGCCGCCTGGGCGCTTCATCTCACACAAGACGTCCCGCTTCCCGATTCTGAATCTCTGCGCGCTTCGCGCTCGCGTTTCGCCGGTTTTCCCAATGCGCTGAAGGCGCCGTTTGTAACCAAGGGCGATCAACTTTCCTCCAGCACGTTCTGGCATGGTTCGAAAATGAATGAGTGGGCGAACACCTGGACGCGCTACTACACGGAGGGCAAAGGCAATTACATGGTCTGCGCGATGGAAGATACCGGCACGTTGCAGGCGCTCACTTTCTTGGCGCAAGCGGGGCGCGTGGATTTCAATCGCGTGCTTGTTCTTCGCGCGGTGAGCAACTACGACCGCGAGCCGCCAGGCACAACGGTTGCCGACAGTCTGAAAACCATGGTCTCCGGCAATTATTCCGCATACTTGCCGGCGCTGGAGGCCGCGCAGCTGGTGGGCGATAAGGTGGTTCGCGAACTGATCGCGCATTGGGCGGAGCTTGAAGCGGCTATTCCGAGCGTTCGCTGACAAATTCTGTAATACATGGCTCGCGATGCCATCAACTGTGTCACAGGGACTCTGAGTTTTACAAGATCGACGGGAAAGGCCGATTATAGAAATGGCGAATGACAGGGATGGCGCGGGAAGTGCTTACCGGGCCGTCCACCCGCCATCAATCAAAATCGTCTCACCGGTGATCAACGATGCGGCGGGGGAGGCCAGAAACACAACCGCTCCGGCCACTTCCATCGGCTCGCCGATACGGTGCAGCGCGGCAATCCGTTCCAAGGTGTCTGCGTGAAACGCCGCATCTGAGAGGGCACTCTCCGTTCCCGGTGTGTGGATGAATGTCGGCGCCACGGCGTTCACGGTGATCCCGTACTTGCCCCATTCCACCGCTAGACATTTAGTCAAATGCGCGATGGCTGCCTTGGTCATGCAGTAAATCGATTCCGTCGGCAACGCCGCAAACCCTGCCTGCGAGCTCATGTTGATGATCTTTCCGCTCTTCTGGCGGATCATCAGCCGCCCTACGGCCTGGCTTGCAAAAAATGTCCCTTTCAAGTTCACGGCCAATGTTTCGTCAAAGTCTTCTTCACGTACATTCTCGGCCAGATTTTCGGGCGCGATCCCAGCATTGTTTACCAGGATGTCGATTCGACCGAACTGCTTCGCGGTTTCGTCCACGGCGCAAGAAATCTGCTGCATCGTGCGCATGTCCATCTGAAGAGGCAGGGCTTTTCTCTCCATCTTTCCTATCTCTGCGGCTAATCCCAAGTCCGCCTTTACATCGCGCAAACCTAGCGCCACGTCCGCGCCGGCATGCGCCAAGGCCAGTGAAATTGCCCGCCCCAACCCTCGCGCCGCGCCGGTTACCAACGCCACTTGCCCACGCAACCCAAACTGCGGATACTCCATTACCTTTCCTCCATGGCCTGCTTATAATTTCCACGCGCACGGCTCGCTGGGCGTTCGAGTATAAATAATTCGAGGGACAGCACACGCAGCGAGATTCTCGCCAACTGAGGATCTCCATGCCTGGGTACGCTTTGGGACCCTTCGCAAAGGTCAGCTGCCAGACGCAGGGCCAAAGACAGCATCGCTGGCTCCTTTCTGGTAGGACACTTTCATTCCCTACGACCTCCCGGTTTAACCCGGCGCTCCCTGATTGACGCGCGGACGGGTTTTCGGTCCTATCGCGAGATGGTCCCAAGGTCTCGCGTACCTTGTTAGATTGCTCTAATAATAAATATACTTCTTCAGCTACAAACCGTCTAGCACTGGGCGTACACTGGACCTATGGAAAGACTTCAAGCATTTCAGGTCGCCGCTCGCGTCGATGGCTTCATCGAAGTTAATGAAGTCGAAGACGGAACGGCCTTATGGTTTAGGAACCGCCTGCCAGACGCGGGGACCAACTCTCACAAACGTCTATGTCTCGATGGTCTAACAAATAGCGCAACCATCTACTGGCAGACCGTCGGGTCGCAGTTTAACTCCAGGACCTTCCGTACCGTTTCTAGCTTGCAAGAGTGGCTTCGATTGCATCCTCACCAATAACCGATCGCGAAGGTATCCGGCGACGGTCCTTCAGCACGGGCGACCGTCTTGCTAGTCAGGTAGCCATGCTTAGCTCGTGTTGCGCGCGAACACCAGGCCATCGACTTTGCTTGCTCTTCCATGCCAGCGACTGGGCTGCCGTTTGTTAAAGCGATCAGGCCCAGGACGGCGAACTCTGGCCGCGACTATTGCGCGCGGCGCCGCGCTCTTGTTCTCCACGCGAAGTGCCATCAGTTCGGGGCCGAATCGGACGGGGGGGCTGGGGCGCCGCCCGCGGATAAGCGGGCCGGCTGGGGACGATAGCCGTTGCGCGTGCGGATGTGGTACTTCTTCTGGTGGTCGCCAGCAAGTTTCACCGTGATAGTGCGCCAGCCACGGTTAGGATTCGCCGCCGGGTAGTAGCTGAGCAAATAGAGATGTGCCAAGTCATTACGGATCGAAGCAAAGGCCTTTTTTTCGTCCCGCCAACTACCCGCAAAATACGCTTTGCCGCCGGTGGCCGCGCTCATGCGCTCAAAGACGGCGGTGGAGACAGGCTCGAGCTTGGCTTGTGCGGTGCTTATCATGTAAACGGGGATGCCGACCGATTGGGCCAACTCGGTGACGTCTTCAGGAGGCACCATGCTGGCGTTGTCCGGGCCGTTGGAAAAAACCACAACGACCTTTCTGCCCGGATACTGGGCGGCATCCTTGACCGTCAATAACAGGCAGTTATAAAGCGCGGCGTCGTCTCCCGCGACGGTGGTGCGCACACCGCGCACTACCCAGGCACGGTCGGCGGTCAAAGGCGCGGCGCGGGAAAGGTTGCGACTGTAGGAATAGAAAGCGACCTTATCCACGGTCTCGAGAGAACGAATGAAATCGGAAATGGCATCCTGCGCGAAGACAAAGCCCCGGTACATATAGTTGCTGGTATCGAAGAGAATGAAAACATCGGCTCCGGCGAGAGCGGCATTGAGGTTTTCGGGCGGATCGCCAGCTGGAGCACGTGCTGGCGCCGCCGACCGGTCGCCCACATCCGCGTCAGTCTCTTCCGGCATGTCGGCTAAGGTGCGGGTGGGTCCGTTACCTTCTTCAAAATTGGCAATTTTCTCCGAGATACCGTCCTCTGTGATGGTGAAGTCCGAGGGGCGAAGATCCGTGACGTAATTGCCTTTGCTGTCGGTTACCGCGATATTTAGCTGGACGAGGTCGACGGCCACGCGCAAGCGAGTTCCACTTTGGTTTTGCTGCGCTATCGTGGGGGTCCCGAGACCCGAGAGTAGAGCGAGGAGAAGCGGGAGCGAGAGAACCAAAAGTTGTTTTTGCATGATCCGGTATCCCATTTTGACCTGTTCTCCGTTCCGACCGTGGTTGTCCACTGGCTAAATCTATCGACTCGAGCCTAGCAATCTACGGCTGCGAGGCCGGGGCCGTGGTGGGCAATGGCGCCATCTTGCCATTGCGAAACTCGTCGCCCGTTTCCCTCGCGGCACGCAGGAGCGCCGGCCAATCCTCCATGTCGGTGGCGAAAATCTTCTCAACCATACGGCGGGTCAGCTCGGGAACCAGACGATTCAGCATCACCGGCGAGTAACCTTGTTCGTCGACGAGGCGAGCCCAGTACAAGTTGTTGGAATCCCAAGACTCGGCCAGCAGACGGCTGCTGTAGCCTGTGAACGCCGGAAAGGGCGCCAGATTCGGGAGATCACCGCCGTAACTTCGCTCCAAGATCGGGTGCGGCACTCCGAAGTCGCGGGAAAGGCGCTCCCAACTGACATCCCCGGGGGCCAGCTGAAAAAGACTCTCGAGCTCCTTGCCGGCTGCGCCGGAAGTGGCACTCTCGTGAGGAAATCTTCGCCGGTACTCGGCCGCCAGATAAAAGGTATCCGCGGGCATCAACTGCGGAAGCACGTCCGCCAAATTTCCCGAACGAAGAGCGTGCTCAAGGTGTTCTGAGGTATACGGTGACATGCGATCGTTGAGAATCGTCATGACGTTATTCCGCAGCTCTTCGTCTTGTACCGCGGTGGCCAAAAGCTCTTCTCCGGTTCGCTGGTAAAGAGTGACAGCGTGAAGTTCGTTGCGGCTGATGTCCCACCATCGCGGCACGATGGCATTGGTCAAGAGGCCGGGCACGACTTCCCGCCAGATGAGGGCCTGCACGTTTTCCGGAGCAATGAAGTCCTGTTCCGCGCTGGCAAGAACGTACGGCAAGTCCGCCAGCGACCCGACCAGATGCGCGCCGCCGCCTGCCGGGGAGCCGACCCCGAACAACATCGGTGCTTGCCAGGCATGTTCCATCCCTATGAAGGTGTCTCCGGCAAAGTCATGCGAACGAACGAAAAGAGGGTTGTGGTGAAGGATCTGAGCGCCCGGAGGCTCGTAGTACGCATAGTTGAGACCTACCAAGGTGTCGCGAAGAAAGGGAGCGAGCTGGCCGCGCGCCTCCGCCAGCTGCGTGGGAGATGCGGGCGACTTAATAACAGTGGCCAAATCCGTGCGCATCTGCAATTCCGTGTGATGGTTATTGTAAATTCCCACCGCCCACTGATCTCTTTCACCGGCATGGAAAATCGGCTGCGGCATCTCAAATTCCCGGAGCTCTCTCGCCAGAGGAAGCAAAGTATTTGCCGCGTCCTTCACGTGACCGACGTCATGCAGTGCGTCACCGAGGGCCAATAACGTGTCGAGAGAAACCAAGCGTTGGTCGTCCAAGACCGAGTGAATCTTGTCGGCCAACAGCTGGTGCATGCGCTGGCCTTCGGGAGTCATTTGCGGAGGGCCAGTTAGCAAACCCACAATTTCGTCCTGAGAGACGTTGGGCTTGCCGGTGGCAACCAGCAGCAGTTCTCTCAGCGAGCTGCGGCCGGCATCGAACAACTGCGTAGTCGAAGCAACGGCGCCGAAAGGCTTAATGACATGAAGCCAGGAATCGTTCAGCTCGGCGCTGGGGATTTGACCCTGACGGGCCAAAACTTGCCAAAGCCCCACGGTGGCCTGGAAGGTTCCCAGGGCGTTGCCTCGCAGACTGCTGTTGGAGATTTTTCCGAGACTTGCAGCCGTGGAGAGAAAGCCGGTGATGGAGGCGTCGCTCAAGCCTGGAAATTCGGAAAAGATCAGATACTGATCGCTGAAGTCGGCGAACTTGCCGGCCAGTAAGACGACTGTTTCCGGGTTGAGACCGTGTCCCGGAGCTCGCCGTGCGTCCATCTCGCTCAAAAGCAGGTACGCTTGCAAAGGCCCGGCGTCTGTTTGCACGCGAGAAATCCCGAACATGGTTTCCAGCAGTTGGCCGGGGGTGTCCAGGTGGGCGGAACGTTTGCCCCAGTCGCGGAACATCTTGGAATCGTACTTCTGGCGGAGAATCTTCCTCCAAGCATCGAGATTCCCAGGAACGTGGGGATCGCCGTTGGCCTCCCAACGGATACGAGTCACCAGAAGCAGCAGGCCGGAGTCCGGGCGAAACACGCCGGCTGCGGCGCTCGGGGTGGTGTCTTTTCCGCGAAGCGCTTCGTAGCAGCGGCGCAACTGGCGGGCTTCGGTGAAATACATTTGCTGCGGCTGGTTGACGCGGGACAAGGAGTCAAAGTAAGCGGCCAGCCAGCCATTGTCCTTAGCGAGCAGGCGAGGAACGAACTCCGCAGGAACATCCGGGGCCGCGCCTACGAGATCTTTCCAGCCCTCCTCCGCGGACGGTCCTCCAGGTACGAGCACACGCCCGGATCGAATGCGGATGTGCGTCCCGTAAAAATCCAGGATCGCAGCGAGCGGAATCATCTTCTTTAAGGCTTGCGTTTGCCTCAAGGCAACTTGAGTTTCCGAATCCATTCGCGAGAGCGCGAAGTAAAAGCGGGCCAATGCAGGGTCGTGCAGCAAGGCGTCGAGCAGATCCCAATTCCCGACGTTTCCTTTTCTCGACCAATCGCTATCCGCCAGCAATGCGGGCACGCGGGTGCTGCCGAAAGGGTAGACGAAGGTTTGTGCGTCACGCAGGCTCTGCTCTAGCTGGGGAAGCGGGAAGCCGGAGTCGACGGTTAGAAACGCTCTTTGCGGATTGTCTGTCTGCAGGAAAATATTGTGTTGTCCACAATCGGCGCGAGTGCGGTAACCCAAGACCCTCAGCAGGGGCTTGGCTTCTTCGCAATTAGAAACACGCAGGACGCCGTCAGGCCCCGCGAGAGCCGACAATTCTCTGGCTTGTTGCACGTAGCGGACCAGCAGGAGGAGGAATTCAGTAGGATTGCGCTTGGGTTGCCGACCGTCGTAGCCCAGCTGGAAGACGTTGCGAGCCAGCAAGGGGGCGATTTCTTCCGGCGTAATCTTCTGGCTGATGGCCGCCATACGGAGAAAGGAGCGCAGCGGACCAGGAATCGAGAGAGTCCCCGACTCCGGAGACTCCGCGGACACCCTTGGAGATGAGCCGGACGAATCGGCACTCCGAGCCGCAGGAGCGAAACAACACCAGGTGCACAAAACTACGGCTGAAAGGGCGGGGACGAAAAAAGGAGGCTTCATGGCAGGAGCCCTCACCGAACCTTAGAAAGCTCGACGAATCATTTTGGCGACGTCGGGAACAAAATGTGCGTAGCCCCAGCAAACAGCGCAACCGACCAAAGCTCGCGATACGTCTAAGCTCTGGCAGAGAAGATAGATCATCCTTCGTCTTAATCCAAGACTTTTTATGGCGTGCCGGAAGGAAAGGTCCCTCAGGTCCGAGATACGTCAGCGCAGGCCTGCGGCCATGGTTTTGACTATGCTGCCGTTGGCGTCATCATCTTTGAGAGCCCATACGAAGGCGCCACCCAGGCCGCCCGGCACACGTCCACGCACATAACCTGTCTTCAGCCACACGGTGACGGGATCGTCGTAGGACCAAAAGGTTTCCGTGTTGGGGTCGTGGAGCCAAACCGCAATTCTTTGGTAATCAAAATGACGAGTGAACCCGGTGAGGCCGGTGAGCGTGAGATAGGTAATCACTCCGGGAGTTTGCAGGTAGTCCGCCGGGGGAAAGGCCGCCGGGCCCGTGGAGGTCTGGTAAAGGCCGTTGTGGGTGCTGGGAACGCCGGTCCAGCCGCGAGCATAGGTGGGAATACCGAGTACCAGTTGGTGCGCAGGCACGCCCGCGCGGAGGTAGGAGCTAATGGTGTAGTCGATGAAGAAATTTTCGTCGCGGTCGGGATCCTGCGCGTCGTCGAACAGAGGGGAAGCGTGGTTGGTCGAGCTCTCCCACGTTCCGTGAAAATCGTATCCCTGGACATTGTAGTAGTCGAGTTGCTTGGCGACTTCGGCCAACTGGATGTTGGAAAAGTTCTGCTGGCCCGCCGGACCGAACATGCTGAGCAGGTAGTGTTTTTCGTTTGTTTTGCCCAACACGTCGAGCTGCTTGCGGAATTCCTGCAAGAGCAGAGTGGCGTTCTGGGTGTCGGAGGCGGCAGGGAATTCCCAATCGATGTCGAAGCCATCGAAAACGCCCGCGGCGGAAATACCCGCAGCGAGATTGCCGTTGATGAAGAGATCGATGCAGTTCGCGACCATGGTTTGGCGGCCTGCGGCAGTGCTTGCGGCGGCGGAGAAACCGGGAGCGCCGGCAAGAGAAATCAGAACCTTCAGATTAGGATGAAGCTGCTTCAGCTGCTGGAGCGCGGCAAAGTTGCCGTACAGCGGGCCCGTGTACGGGGCGCCACTGACGCTGGGAAGGTAGGGGGATTGATAGTCGGCCCAGGAGTCCGCAATGGCACACCCCGTCGGGGTGGCGTCACCGAAGGCGTAGGTAAGGTGCGTGAGTTGGTCGGCAACGCCATTCGCTTGGAGGTTGGCGATGTTGTAGCCGGCGAAGTAAATGCTCCATTCCTCGAAGTAGGCACCAACAATTTTGCTGTGGTGATGGTCATCCTCGTGGTGTTCGTCCGCGCGGAGTGGAAGGGTGAGAAGGAGCGGGGCCAACAGGCTCGTAAGCAAGATGGAAAGCACTAATCTGATTACACGGGGAGAAAAACCTATCGTCATCTGCACCACCTCGAGATGGGAATGCGAAACGCGCTCGACTATAGACCTATATAGCGGTCTTGGCAACAGCATAATTCTTGCGGGAATTTGCAGATAATGTGCTTTGGACTCCTATATAGCGGTCGGCGGAGTGCTCCGGGATGGCTGCGATTGGCCAGGCAAATGACTCTGCGCGATGTGATAGTTCGTCTGTGCTCGCCATGGGGAAACATTGCCGCCCTCTCGCCGAGTATGGGAACGTGCAAGGTTACAGATCGCAGTTTGCGGACAGAAATTCTCGGAAGTTCCTGGCCCCGTGGTCGCGGCCGGGACGATCATTCCTGCCCCCCCGCACAGTAAAGGATGGTGCCACTCGCGGCCCGAGGCCCTCCTGACACAACCTCAGATCATCGCTTGCGATTAAGCGGTTGCCACCTCGACTTAACTAATTGCTAAGTAGTGCATCGGATGGCAAAGAATTGTGGCGCATTTTTGACCTCCGCCGAAAGGCTCTCCAGGGCCTGGTACGACGCTCGGCCGAGACTTCGTTCCTGTTTTTGATTCCCGTTTCTCTGTTTCTGTTATGCGAGATGGGCCCTAAGAAAAGCAAGCTTCCTCAGAAAAACCGATGGCCGCCATCGACAGTTCCAGGCGTTCGATTTTCTTCGATTCTAATGGCAAGACCATCCAGACATCTTCGCTCTTGCGCCCCGCAGTGTGCAAAATAGCGCAGGAGGCGAGGTTGTACAAAAGAGGACAGCGCACGCCCCTCGAAACTACCAATAATGTGGTGCTGCACGCTGAACAAGAGCGGTGTTGTTTCAAAGACTTGGCGGTCTGGTCGGCGAACAATGCGAATCGCCGGATTGCCAAGAGTCTCCACGGCAAGGCAGTTGGTGCGGGGTGGTGGGTCTACGTCTTTCAGTAGGGTGAAACGGGATGGGAAGCCCGGGACCGCGGACGTAACTCAAAGGAGCAAGGAATTGTCAAAATCCTCAGGGCGCGCAAGCGCGGTGAAGGTGTTTATCGCCGACGGAAGTCAACTGAGCTGCCAATTGATTGCAGCGGCCGTGCGTCGGGGCCGTTATAGAACCAGGGTGATTGGGTACGCGACCGACGCGGTGGGCATTCGCAAAGGCCTCCTAGAGAACGAAGCGGACGTAGCAGTCATCGGCGCTCGGCTAGAAAACGAAGATCTGGCGGGTTTCCAAGTGACGCGCGAGATACTAGCTTCGCGCTCCAAGCCCAGCGTCATCATGATACTTGATTCGAACAAACCTGCGATGGTGGTCGAAGCATTCCGAGCTGGAGCTTCGGGAGTATTCTCTCGGGATCAATCGTCTGAGTTGCTGTGTAAGTGCATCCACGCGGTACACAAAGGCCAAGTGTGGGCGAGCAGCAAGGAATTGCACTTCGTGATCGAAGCGTTGGGCCAGGCTCCGTTAACCAGGTCAATTTCCGTGAGAGGGACGGGACTGCTTACAAAAAGGGAAGAAGGGGTCGTCCACCTGGTAGCGGAAGGTATGACTAATCGTGATATTTCCCAAGAACTGAAGCTCAGTGAGCACACTGTTCGGAACTATTTGTTCAGGATCTTCAACAAAGTAGGAACTTCGAATCGACTGGAGCTGGCTCTTTATGCCATCGACCGAAGGGAAGGCCAGGAGCAGCAGGATTTGCTGGCTGGCATGGATGCGCTGCACACCGTCGCGGATCAACCTGTTTCCCCCAGACGAGCCTGATCAGCACGCCCTGCTGCGCGAACTTCATTTATCCCCCTCCGATTCTGAACCATTGCCAGCGCGGAATTTCGCTAAAGGCTCGAGGCGGTGTGGAACCTCGCGAAATAGTATGACGGTTATAATTCTGCCGAACCTCCCATTCCATCATTTGAAAATGTATCGAGCTCGGCTTGATTTTTCTCGAGCGTCCCTGGAATCCTTCGAGCGGTTGGCAGAGCCCCTTTTGGCCGGGAATCCGATCATGAAACGTCCGGATACAAGAATGTATAAAAGCGCACAGAGACATCTGTACCTAGATTCGAGGGTTAGCGTCTCAAGACGTTTCGGGCAATAGTTTGATGACTTTCCTTCTCTTGTGCGTACCCCCTGGCCTAGCTAATGTGAAACTCGAGAGAGTGGTGGAGGTGCTTGTTGAATATTGTACGCCCAGCGAGAACGACGCTCCGGTTCCTGCTGCAGGCAGCCGTCACATTCTGGTGGACGAATGGGAACGGGGAGCCCCTACAGGGAGAAGGCCGCAGCCGTGACGTGAGTGAGCACGGCGCGTTTGTTTTTGCATCTTGTTGTCCCCCGGTTGGCGCGAGTCTAAAGCTCAAAATTGATCTAGACGGAATCCCCGAGGAAATCGGACGCCTCCCGGTGGAGGTGTCGGGTGAAGTTCTTCGGGTCGAGCAATGCATCGCCGAGCGGGGAATGCCGACAGGTGGTTTTGCAGTTCAATACTGAAGAGATCGTCAGGCATCAAGGCGAGCACCGATCTCAGCAGGAACTTGGCAGCGTGAGTTTGCCAAGAGCATTGCGGATGGCACTAAGCAAGGCAGTCTAACAGCTGAAGCCGACCGTAAGTTGAATGTAATTAAAGGCTTACAGGAACTTACGCTGTAAGTCACAGGGCGGAGCTCTATGTTCCAGGATGCCATAACCACGAAGGAAAGTCAAGTTTGTGACCGCCCCTGGTATGCCCTCTATACGCGCCATCAACACGAGAAGATGGTCAATCAGATTCTCAGCAATAAGGGATTTGACACTTTCCTTCCGCTTTACGCAACCACCCACAATTGGAAGGACCGCACCAAAGCACTCTCCTTGCCCCTGTTTCCCTGTTACGTGTTTTTGAAAGGAGGCATCGAGCGCCGGCTTCAGATCCTTACAACCCCAGGATTATATGGGCTGGTGTCCAGTGCAGGCCAGCCGGCCGCGATTCCGGACATCGAAATCGAAGCGATTCGGCGAGTTGTTGAGAGCGGTACGCGTGTGGAGGCTCATCCTTTCCTCAAATGCGGAAACTGGGTGAGGGTCAAGTGCGGGCCCTTGACGGGAATCGAAGGGATTCTGGTACGGAAGAAGAACATTTCCCGCTTGGTGCTCTCCGTGGAGATATTGGGGACAGCGGCGTCCATCGAAGTGGCAGCATTTCAGGTTGAGGCCGTAAAGGCCCCACGTAGTGGAAATTCCACCAGCGGACCTGGAGGGGGTTCTCGGCACAGCCGGGAAGCTGCAGCCGTTGCATTGGCTTAAACGAAGAGATGCCCAAAAATGCCAAACAGACTCAGGAAGATTGGGACGCAAGGCTCCGAGTCAGAACGAGACTTGCGAGCGAGGGTGCCATGAAAAAGTGGTTCTATGTAACGGCAACAATACTGCTAGTATCGTTTTCGATTTCCGTGCGGGCACAGGGACAGACACGAAAGGATATCAAGAGCGAGAGCGCCAAGGTCTTGGCTGCGGGCGAAGTCAGTTCGCAGCCCAGCAAGGCCGCAACTGACGACCCCAACTACTCCATTGCCCCGGAGGACGTCCTTACCATCGACGTATGGAAAGAGCCGGAGATCTCCCGGACGGTGCCGGTGCGCAGAGATGGCAGGATTTCGCTGCCATTGCTAAACGACCTGCAGGCCGCGGGTCTAACTCCCACGCAGCTTGGTTCGGAAATCGTGGAGAAGTTGCGTGCGACCATCGTACATCCGCAGGTGACTGTAATCGTGGCGCAGATGAGCAGCCTTCGAATTTACATTCTGGGTCAAGTAAACCGCGGAGGAGCTTATCCGCTCGTGCCCGACATGACCGTGATGCAGGCCCTGTCGATCGCCGGCGGATTTACACCGTACGCCAACGTGAAGAAGATTCACGTGATGCGCAAGGGAAATGGCGCGGACCATATATTTGTCGTCAACTATAAGGACGTGACCAGCGGTCGCAAGGCCGAACAAAATATTCAACTGAAACCTGGCGATACGATTGTCGTGCCGTAGGACGAGACATGGCAAAACTCATGCGTATTCAGGGTTGTGCGCTCTTTACCGTGTTTCTAGTAGCTGCGCCCCTAGCTTGGGCACAAGAAACCGGTCCAGCCAAGAACGATCCGCGCGAACAACCGGCCGCACCTTATCCGGCACCCCTGCCGGCGGGGAGCACCAGCGTCTTGGCTCTCAACTCCCCTCTAGGGGCGACTGGTGACGTCCAGACCGCAGGGAACGATCGGCCACTGAGTGGAATACAGGAACCGACACTCGGTCCTGCTGTGGGTGCGCGCAATTTCCTGGCGCCGAGTTTCAGCGCAACATCGCAGTTCGGCACGAGTTCTACGGGGGCAGGTTTTGGTTCGCCGGCAGAGTTCAACTATCTGCTGGGTACGCTGGATTTGAACCATGTATCAAATCGTTCCGAACTACTTCTGCACTATGCGGGCGGCGGAATGTTCTCGACGTACTTAAACTCGGCCATCCAAGACTTGGAGTTCTCTTACAACTTCAAATGGCAGCGCTGGTCGCTCCTGCTGGGCGACGAAGTGAGTTTTCTCTCGGAATCACCCTTTGGATTTGGAGGTGTCGGAGGTCTCGAATTCCTCAGCGGCGATTCTCCGTTCGCTCCCGGCGGCTCTCTGAGTTCGATTCTGGGACCCAACCAGACGATTCCAACGATTATGGTGCCGCGATTGAGTAATATGCTGGTCTCGCAGATAGAATACAAGGTCAGCCCACGTGCTTCCTGGACTGCTTCCGGATCATACGGGACGCTGAATTTCTTTGGCGTGGGCTTTATCAACAGCACCGACACGTTATTTCAAACAGGGTACAACTACTCCATTAGCCCGCAGAGCACCATCGCGGTGATCTACACCTTCGATGATTTCCGGTATCCCCAGTTTCCCCAGACGATCGAGTACCACGCGTTGAAGTTGGGGTATGCGCGCTATGTGACCGGAAAACTGAGTTTCCGACTTGCGGCCGGACCGAGCGCGGTAATGCTGCGAGGCGCGTTTACAGGTTACGCAAACAACCTCTCCTGGGTGCTCGATAGCGCTGTGAATTATAAGTGGGACCGCACGACGCTTTTACTTAGTTATGATCGTCTGGTGACCGGAGGGAGCGGAGTGCTGGTCGGGGCGCAGACCGGGCACGTAGAGGCGACGGTAGAACGTACCATGGGTCCGAGATGGCGACTCTCGGCTTCGCTGGGCTACGCCAACAATGGGAGCCTGATCCCAGATACCGCTAGCTCTGGTTTTCAGCACTACAACTCCTGGTATGCCGCGGTTCGAGTCAATCGTCAAATGCGGCCCGGGACGAACCTATTTGTGGGCTATGGTGCTGGGCTGCAGGCCGCCAACGCCGCCGGTTGCAATTCGCCGAATTGTTCAACCAACTTCATTAGCCACCAGTTTTCCGCAGGCTTCAATTTTGGCCTGCGGCCGATCCTATTCCGATAGCCGGAGCGAGTGCCAGGACCCGCACACGCCAACCGTTTAACCGGAAATGATGAGCGACTAACGGTCTGCCGCGGTAACCGGCTGTTAACCGAAAAGATGGATGCTACGGAAGCGGACTCTTGTCTCAATTGCAAGATTTCAGAGAGAGGCTAGCGATGTCTAACAAGGTAGAGGAGGGAGTTCCGCGCGGCTGGGAAGAGTATCTGGCCATTGTGGTGCGACGGCGTTGGTGGATATTGCTTCCCCTGTTTCTGTGCTGGCTGGGGGTATGGGGAGTGAGCTGGACTTTGCCGACCAGCTACACGTCCGATGCGCTGATCTCCGCGGAACAGGAAAAGGTGTCCGACCTATACGTGATGGAGAACGTCAACGTAAATCTGCAAAATCGTTTGCAAAGCACTACGCAAAAGGTTCTGAGCTATGCCAGCCTGCAGTCGATCATAGAGCGCTTTAAGCTTTATGCCGCGCCTCCGCGGATAAGCGGTTTCTTCAAACCCAAAGATCCAGTCGATCAAATGCGGGCGGACCTTAAGATTGAACTCGTGGGGGCCCCAGGATATCGAGGAGAGTTCTTCACCTTCAAGATTCATTACTCGGCTGATACGCCTCAGCTGGCACAGCAGGTAAACAGCGAGCTGACGTCCTTGTTCATAAACGAAAACGTGAGGGCGCAGCGACAACTTTCCGAAGCTACGACGGCGTTTCTGGACAGCAAACTGGCGGATGCCCGTGCCAAAATGGAAGAACAGGAAGCGCAAGTCTCGGCGTTCAAGGCTAAACATGTCGGAAACCTGCCGGGGCAGTTGCAAAGCAACGTCCAAATCCTAGCCGGGGTGCAAGCACAGTTGGCGAGCACGCAACATGCGTTGGACACCTCCAAACAGCAGAAGATCTATCTGGAATCCTTGCTGCAGCAATATCAATCGGCGCAAGCGAGTCTGGGTGGAGATGCCAATGTCATCTCAACACAAGCACTAGATAAGGTGCTGCAGAATCTGCGGCTTCAAATCCAGAACTTGCGTACGCGCTACACGGACGACCATCCAGACATCGTGGCGCTCAAAGACGAGATCGCCAAGACCGAGACGTTGAGGAAGCAGAACGAAACGGATATCGCTTCCAATCAGCAGACCGGCAAGACCACAAACGCAATCGATTTCTCCGCAGCCGAAGGAGTGCAGCGCGGCTCACCCACGGCGATCATGCAGCTTCAGAGCCAGCTTAAGGCCAATCAATTGGAGATCCTCAACGAGCAGCAGCACGCCAAGGATCTTGAGGGGCAAACTGCCTTATACCAGAGTCGTCTGAATCTGACTCCGGAAACAGAGCAAGAGCTGACCGTGGTCTCGCGCGGGTACGACGAGGCTAAATTCAATTACAACTCGCTTCTCCAGAAGCAAACGCAATCGCAGCTCGCCACGAGCCTCGGGCAGCAGCAGCAGGGTCAGCAGTTTCATATCGTCGATCCGTCAAAGTTGCCGGACAAGCCTTCTGCGCCGAATCGTTTCCTTATCAGCCTCGTCGGTTTGGCCTTGGGAGCTGTTCTCGGCTTGGGCCTGGCCACTTTTCTTGAATTGACCGACATCCGCTTCCGGCAAGAGAAAGATCTGGAGGGAATTCTTCCTGCCCGCATGCTGGTTGGAATCCCTCGCTTGAGCACGCCCCAAGAGGACCATTCTCGGATTGTCGCCAGGTACATGGAATGTGGCGCGGTGGCCGTAGTGGCTTTGTTGATTTTCACGGGCAACCTGTACACGTATTACAACGGATGAGTGGCGGTAGCAGTCAACAGTCACGGCCTTGAAGCGAAACCCTTTCCCGCTGGACGCCCGAGCGACCTGCTCTCCCTCATGAACTGGGGTGTTTTATGCCGGAAAGGCAACTCAGAATCAGGAATGGAAACCAATGAGCCAATTGTTTGAAGGATTCAGCAGAGCAAGAATTCGCCAAAGCCAGCCGGGCACGGTCCCGCTGGCGGAGTCTTCGGAAGCGGCGGAAGCGCGGAACAGTGCCATGCCGGAAGCCATAGGATTGAAAGGGCTGGCCGAGGCTAAGAAACTGAGCGAAAGCGAGAAAGCCCGGTCAGTGATGGTGCAACCGCCGCCGACATCACGTTTGGTCGCCTGGACGGAGCCCAATAGCCTAGGCGCAGAGAAATTCCGAGCGCTTGCCGTCCGGCTTGACGACATGCGCAGGCAACACGAGCTGAAATCTTTACAAGTAACCAGTAGCGTGATCAACGAAGGGAAGTCATTCGTGGCTGCAAATCTGGCGGCCACGCTGGCCAGGTATTCAGGTTCCAAGACCCTGCTGATTGAAGGAGACTTGCACAGACCGACGCTGGCAGCGATGTTCGGACTGAAGGACTTGCAAGGGCTGAGCGACTGGTGGACGGTTCGAAACCAGGAGCTGCCGCGCTACCTGCTCCGGTTCACCGGCTCGGGACTATGGTTTCTGCCGGCGGGGAGGGCCTGCGACCGGCCCTCGGAAATCCTGCGATCGACGCAACTTGCCGAAGCCTTTCGAGAACTAGCGAGCCAATTTGAATGGATAGTCGTAGATTCCACCCCCATGCTGCCGGTGATCGATGCCAACCTGTGGTCCAAATTGGTGGATGGCACGCTATTAGTGGTGCGTGAGGGCGTGGCGCCACTCAAGGCCTTGAAGAAAGGGCTGCAATCGCTCGATCATCCGAAGTTGATCGGTGTGGTTGTGAATGAGGCATCTGATTTTGATCAAATAGATTACGACGGGCAATATTATGGCGCTCGAAAGTATGGAAGCAAGAGTTCGACCGAACAACGATAACAAGAGGCTCGTGAGACGGCCGCGCGCTCGGCGCATCCAGCTTTCCCGTTATGCGCATGCTCTCGATTCCGAGACGGCCCGAATGAAGCACTGGATTTAGCTGCGCTTTGCTTTCCATCGTCTGTGGGGATCGCGTTCAATAATGTATTCAATTTTTCCGCTTGCTAACTATCTCGTGTGGCTGGCTGGGACGGGCCGCGTGCATTCCGTCTCTCGAGAGCATGAAGGGCTCGTCCAAGGCCTGGAGAACAGCTCGCCGAGCTTCCACAACCCAACTTGGGAGAAAAATCGATCCGCGGAAAGACCGCAGATGGGTACATGGTTCGGCGCGCTGACGCTATGCGCATTATTGGTGATCCTGTATGCGCCAGTACTCAGTGCCCTGGCGCGACAGTGGTGGGACGATCCGAATTACGGGCACGGCTTTTTCGTTCCGGTGTTTGCCGTTTATGTCTTATGGAGCGAACGCGATCGATGGAGCGCACTGCCTTCCCGCGCCAACAATATCGGTCTTCCCATCATGCTATTCGCGATCGGAGTGCGGGTTCTTGGGATGCTTGGTGCGGAGCTGTTCATTGCGCGGTTGTCCTTGGTGATCTTGATTGGCGGGATGGTCCTATTTCTGGCTGGTGGGCAGGTGCTGCGGTCGATTTCCTTTCCGATCGCCTATCTGCTCTTTATGATTCCGTTGCCGGCAATAGTTTATTACCAGTTGACGTTGCCGCTTCAATTGTGGGCTTCACGATTGGGGGCTGGCGGTCTGGTCGCGCTCGGGGTTCACACCGTGCGTGAGGGGAATCTGCTGGTTCTCCCGAACTGCACGCTGAATGTGGTCGAAGCGTGCAGCGGAATCCGCTCTCTGCTTTCGCTCCTCGCCGCAGTCGTCGCTTACGGGTATTTGGCCGAGCCGAGTACCTGGAAGAGGAGCGTGTTGGCTTTCGCGAGCGTCCCAATCGCGATTGCCACAAACGGTCTGCGTCTCGTGGCCACCGGCGTGCTGAGTTACTTCTTCGGACCGAGCGTGGATGGCGGAGTGATTCACTTGGTGCTTGGGCTTGGTTTCTTCGCGCTGGCTTTTCTTGCGGTCCTGTTCATTCATAAAACTCTTGGCTGGCACTGGGGACATCAGCATCCCGCGGGGGTGTATTGAATGACGTATCTACGAGCCTCCATTGCCGCGCTGGTGCTGGTGGGAGGAATCTTCGCGACGCATGGGTTCAAGCCGAAGGAGGCTGCCGGGCTGCAAAAACCGTTGCGCGAATTCCCCTCCGCTATCGGGCTGTCACACGGTGAGGATCGTCCCTTCGAGAAGGAAGTCGTGAAGGCCATCGGTGCCGATGACTATATCAATCGGGTGTATCTCGGAAGCACGCCTCCGATTGAACTCTATATTGGATATTACAAAGATCAACGTTCCGGCGACAGAATTCATTCTCCGAAGAATTGTCTGCCCGGCTCGGGTTGGGAGCCAGTTCATTCCGCTCGTGTCGAGATCGGTTCCGAGGGAGGGGTTCCGGTTCTTGCGAACGAATACCTGGTGGCCCAAGGAACGAAGCGGGATATGGTTCTCTATTGGTATCAGTCGCATGGACGTATCGTTGCGAGCGAATACTTGGCTAAGTTCCTGCTCATCTCCGAAGGATTGAAGAACAAGCCCACCGACGGAGCGATAATCCGCATCTGGACGACTGCCGTTGATGGAGAAGTGACCGCCGAAGCGCGCGCCGCGGAGTTCGCGCACCGCATCTATCCGCAGGTCGACGGATTCCTTCCCAACTGATGGCCTGCTTTGCTGGATCTAGCTGTCAGCAGAAGTTCAGTTCGCTTATCCGGCAGGAAAGTTTTCTTCAGGGAGGCCACCCTCGACCATGTCCCGAGGTCGAGCGGAAAGCACGGTGTGGCCTCGATTCTAAGTCATTCGAGAAAGATAGAAGGATGGTATGCCCATGAGAAATATAAACAGGCTTTTTAGTTCACTTCTCCCCTGGACCGCATCAAGGCAGGGATTGGGGATGCGTCCGCGGAAATGGATTCTTGGACTGTCTCTTGCTGCGGCGCTCCTAAGTTGGGGTTGCCCGAAACAGGATCCACTCCAAGCTTTTAGTCCTCCCGCGACTCCCATCGATCAGGGGCCAGCTCCAGTGCCGGAGCCGGCCACGGCTCTGTTATTCGGGGCCGCTCTTTTGATCGGGGGAGCTATTGTCCGGCGGCGACGCAATGGAGGTCGCAAATGAAATATTATCGTTAGCTCCCGACAGAAGCCTCGTTTCTCACTTGTCACCCGTCACCTGGAGTAATTCTTGATCCGTCTCTTGAATGCGTACATCCCGAAACGAACGCTTCTGCTGGGAATTTCAGAAGCCTGCCTGATCACTCTGGCGCTGGTGGCGTCCGCTCTGGCGCGGCTCGGCCCCGGCGAAGCCAGGCTTATGCTTACGTATCAGTACGGCTCTCTGAAAATTCTGTTCGTGGCGGTGGCCTTTCTGACGTGCATGTACTATTTCGATCTTTATGATTCCGCGATTGTGAGCAATCGGCGCGAAGCGCTGGTTCGTCTCATCCAGGTGCTGGGCGTCGCGTACATCGCTTTGGGTCTCCTTTATTACCTGTACCCGCCGGTGAAACTGGGCCGGGGCATCTTTCACCTCGGTTTCTTGTTTGTTGGACTACTACTGCTTCTCTGGCGGAGGCTATTCGCGGTCATCAACAGCACGCAGAGGCTTGCTGAACGGGTGGTCATTTTGGGCGAAGGCTCACTGGCTGAGTCTTTACTGCGTGAAATCGCCATGCGGCCTGAGCTGGGAATTCGTGTTGCGGCCCGCGCCCAGCTGCGCGCACTCGGGAACGCTTCTGGCAATCACCAGATGGGTGAACTGCCGGGCACGCTCTCAGAGACCAGCATCTGCGAGGACCTGGCCATCGGCCGTCCCATGCGTGGGATCGACCGGATCGTCGTGGCGATGGAGGAACGCCGCGGAAAGCTGCCGGTGGATCTATTGCTGTCGCTGAAACATCGCGGCGTGCGGGTACAGGATGGCAACGACGTCTACGAATCAATCACCGGAAAAGTTCCCATCGAATCCATCCGATTGAGCTGGCTGCTCTTCTCACCTGGCTTTCATGCGTCACGGCTGTTTCTAATTTACAAGCGGTCCGCGTCCGTGCTGATTTCGATCGTCGGATTGCTACTCAGCGCGCCGCTCCTTCCCTTCGTCATTCTAGCCATCAAGCTTAGCTCGCCAGGCCGAGTTTTGTACTCGCAGAATCGTGTCGGGCGGGACGATCGCGTCTTTCGCTGCTACAAATTCCGGACCATGCGCGCCGACGCCGAGGCGGATACCGGTCCAACTTGGGCGGAGGACGATGATCCTAGAGTCACGCCGGTGGGCAGATTCCTTCGCAGGACGCGCATCGATGAGATTCCGCAGCTGTTAAACGTGCTGAAGGGCGACATGAGCCTCGTGGGTCCGCGTCCCGAGCGACCTGAGTTTGTCGCAGCGTTGAATGAGAAGATTCCTTACTACCACTTGAGAAACTCCGTTCGTCCGGGGATCACCGGGTGGGCTCAAGTTCTTTATAAGTATGGAAGTTCGGTCGAGGACGCCAAGGAAAAACTCCGCTACGACCTCTACTACATCAAGAACACGTCCGTGGGGTTAGATTTACTGATCTTCTTGAATACCATCAAGATTGTGCTTGTGGGACGTGGCGCCAAGTGAGGCCCGCTCGCGCTTCTCTCTACGAGCCATTCTTGCTTTCCTCGGGACAAGTTGTTGTAGGCCAAGCCATCGGCTTAGCGAGACGGAACGGGCCGATCGAAGTACCCGGCTGATCATGGGGTTCGCACTCACCATCCTCTACATCGTAGTTACGATCATCTCCCCGGACCAATTCGGGAAGGAGTGGGCGCACTATCACGCCGTGACGTACCTGGCCGGGATTACCGCTCTGGCTTCCTTGCCTAGCATGGCGACGTACAGCTATTGGAAAACGTCCGTACAAACATATTTGCTGGTCGGCTTCACGATAGCTATTGCTCTCTCGCAGCTGGCTCACGGATGGCTTGGCGGGGTGATCGAAGGTTGGCGCATGTTTCTGCCGAGTGCCGCGGTCTTTTTTTTCATCGTCGCGAATGTGACCACCATACGAAGGCTAAAGATTGTGACCCTGGCAGCAGTGGCCTCCTGCCTGATTGTCACTGGGGAGGCCCTCTGCGGGTATTACCTGGGCTATCACGGCGAGATGTTCGTTCTGCTGACCAATGTCTTCTCACCGCAAGACGAGGTGATCGGGCAATTGGCCCGAATACGCGGCGCCGGCTTCTTGAGTGACCCGAACGATCTGGCGCAAATTCTTTTGATCGCCCTTCCGCTCGCCTTTGTCGCCTGGCGGCGAGGACGCCAGGTTGTCAACTTCTTTGTCGTGCTTCTGCCAGTTGCTTTGCTGCTCTGGACCACCTATCTGACACACTCCCGCGGTGGATTGATCGCGCTGGCGGCTATCGCGCTCATGGCCGCCCGGAAAAAACTGGGAACCACGGCGTCAACGGCGCTGGCCGCGGTCTTTATCCTTGGCATGATAGCTCTCGATTTCACGGGCGGCCGCGGGATTTCGGCGGCTGACGGCACCGACCGGTTGGAAGCTTGGGCCAGTGGCCTGGAAATGTTCAAGAGCGCACCGATATTCGGGGTCGGATGCAACCTCTTCACGGAAGTGCATGACATCACGGCGCACAATTCCTTCGTCCTCTGTCTTGCCGAACTTGGGTTATTGGGTAGCGCGTTGTGGATAGCGCTACTCGTCACAACCACCATGGGCCTGAATCGCATCCTTAGCGGGCAAAAGAAAAGGCGGCCAAGCAAGTCTTTCGGATTACTGCACCTTTTTGAAATGAGCTCTATCACCAGCACCGCCACACTGGCTCTAAATTCCGCACCTTCAGCCGGTCTCCTCGCTCTGAAGTACGAGTATGCCTCCTCGGCACTGCCCGCCGTGGTTAGCGCTAATGCTCCAGAGTTCGAAACGCACCTGGAAGCGCTTCCTTCGCCGCGGGTGCCGCACCAGTGGATAGTGGCGATGCGACTGGCATTGGTCTCGTTTATGACCACCGCGTGGTTTTTATCGCGCAGCTACACAATAACCATGTACCTGGTTCTAGGACTGGCCACCGCTACGATTGCGCTTCACCAAGGCGACCGCCAGTCACCTCCTCGCGGTCACTGGATACTCTCCACCATAACTGCCGAGGTTTTGCTCATCATTTTGATATACGGCCTGGTTCGCTTCCGACACTGAAAATCACAAATCGATATGACCCGCCCGTGGCGAACAGCACCATCCCGATGCAGCTGCGGTTTATTCCAAGCAGTCCACTGACAAGCAAGCTCAAGCAGCCTCCCTCCGGCTCGAGCGCTGTTCCGCCGAAGTAGTGCGCTTCCCAAACAAGGACGATGAGATGAGCGGTATCCACCTCGAGACGTATGCATTCTGGTTTGCCGCAGGCCTCATGCTCTACATCTACGGCGGATATCCGTTGTGGATGTACTTACGCAGCCGCCTCGAACCTCGTCCGCAGCGGCAAGGATCGATACTTCCCACGGTAAGCATCATCCTTGCTGTCCACAACGGCGCTGCGCTGCTACGGCAGAAAGTCGCTCACCTGCTGTCGCTAGATTACCCGCAAGATCGAATGGAAATCGAGATCGTGTCCGACGGATCGACAGACGGCACAGACGAAATCCTCAAGGAGTTCCGAGACCCGCGCGTCAAGTGTTTCCGGTGCCCTGAGCATTCGGGCAAGGCTGCAGCACTGAACATAGGAATCGCGAGCGCCTCGGGGGAAATCCTGCTATTCGTCGATATTCGACCCTGGATTGAAAGCAACGCTCTGCAACTATTGGTCAGCAACTTTGACGATCCCCGGGTCGGATGTGTTACTGGAGAGCTAGTGCTGCGCGATGACGGCCACGACGCGGGCGCCAAGGCCGTCGGAGGCCTCTATTGGCGGTACGAGCAGTGGATTCGTAATTGCGAGGCCAAGGTCGATTCGTCGCTAGGGGTGTACGGCGGGTTTTATGCGATCCGCCGCAATCTGGCGAGCGCGCTGCCGGAAGGAACTATTCTGGACGATATGCTGCAGCCTCTCGGTGTCGTTCGCCAAGGCTATCGGTCGGTATTGGACCTGCGTGCGCGAGTTTATGACATCTGGCCCAAGAGTTTGCGCGGAGAATTTCACCGTAAGGTCCGAACGCTAGCGGGCAACTTCCAACTGATGCAACTCGCGCCGTGGTTGCTGTCGCGGCAGAACCGGCTACGGTTCGAACTGATCTCGCACAAGGTGATGCGTCTGCTCGTGCCACTCCTGCTGGTGATGCTGCTAGCAAGCAGCGCATTGTTGGCCCATCATTCTCTTCTATACACGGGGATGCTCGCTTCGCAGATTGTCTTCTATGTGCTGGCCGCTCTGGGAAGCGTGCCGAACATTCCCATCCTTACGCGTTTAGCCGCCCCGGCGAGCGCCTTCTGCATGTTGAATGCTGCCGTAGTCGTGGGCTTCTACAAATTCCTTTTCACACGGGGACCACTCTGGAAGATTTGGACTTCTGGGGCACCCGCGTCGTCTGCGGCGGACGGGCAAGAGAGCGCGGATTGGAACGCACGAGTGGTGAACTTGCGCTTACATGACCAACTACGGACTCGGGGTGTGACGCGATGAGACTGAAAGTCGCCGTTGTTACCTCGGATTTCCCTATCCCGCACGAACCGTACCGCGGACACTCCGAATATCAGATACTGCTGGCACTCTCAAAACTGGCCGACGTAAACGTACTATGTCCTTTCCCGCGTTACCCCAGCTGGTTCCAACCGGGTTACGACTATCGCGCACCTGATTTGTCTTTTTCTCCGCCCGGTGTGGCGACACGGTACTTCGAGTATCCAGCTTTACCTGGCCTGACGAGGTGCATCAACGGTCTGGTTTGTGCCAGATACCTTGAGCCATATTTCCGTAAGTCCATGCCGGACGTGGCTTGCAACTTCTGGCTATATCCTGAAGGCTACGCCACCGTCCGAGTGGCGCGCCGGCTTGGCATCCCAGCCATCGTCGGTTCCATTGGCTCAGACTTGAATCGCATTCCCGACCCGGTTTCCAGATGGTTGACGCGGCTAGCGATGAAGCGGGCCGCCTTCGTAGTAACCAAGAGTGAGCACTTGCGCCAGAAAGCGATCCGCATGGGCGTAGACGCCCGCAAGGTCCGGACGGTGCGAAATGGCTGTGACCCCAGCGTGTTCCACTTGGCTGGCCGGAGCGCAGCCCGCGCGCAGCTAGCTGTAGACAAAGAGGTCGAGCTCATATTGTTCGTGGGACGTTTGGATACCAAAAAGGGCATCGGAGAATTGCTCGAGGCCTTCGCTGCGCTGGCGAGTCGGCGTCCTAATTTGCGTCTGGCCTTTGCCGGGGACGGGCCTGGCGGCGAGCAATTGCGAGGTAAAGCCAAGCATCTGGCATTGGAAGACCGAGTCATTTTGATTGGTGCCTGTCCTTCCGAGAAAGTTGCCCAGTGGCTGGCGGCTGCCAACGTGCTCGCTCTGCCCAGCTATAACGAGGGATACCCCAACGTGGTCATCGAAGCCCTCAGCTGCGGACGCCCGGTGATTGCGACGAAGGTGGGCGGAATCCTCGAACTGGTCAATGAAAAGTGCGGGATTTTAATTGCTCCAAGAGATTGGCGAGCCCTTGCCGTTGCGATCGAAGAGGCCATGGACCGGCATTGGGATGAACATTCCATCTCGGAGCAATTTCGCAGGGGTTGGGATGAAGCTGCCGACGAATTGCTGCGTATCTGTGAGCAGGCTTTAGAGCAACGCAGAGAGAGACGGCAGCTGCCGGCGAAAGCTACGGCCGTGTTGAGCCGGTGATTTAGACCACACCAAATTAACCGCACGACCATGCGACTAATCCACAATTCGCAAATCTGGGGTCCCTCTTATATCAGGCAGCGGCTGCGGCAGATTATCCAGCGGACCGCGCCTCCGCTCGAGCGCATCTGGGTGACCATTGCGGACCATTACGAGCCTAAGTGGCGGCACGCTGATTTGAGCACCGCGCAGGGGCGTGTCGCTCGATGGCGGTCTCGATGGCCAGAGATTGCCAAGCGATCGAAGCCGGATTCCGTTGGCAACGCCCCTCGATATACGTTCTTTTTTCCAGAAGAAGAATATCATCCGACACTCATGGAACCACTTGCGGAGATGGTTCGCGACGGGATAGCGGATGTGGAGGTCCACCTTCACCATGATGGTGAAGGTCGCCAGAACTTTATCGACCGCATGAGCAGTTTTTGCAGCGTATTGCATGACGAGCATGGCCTGCTGCGCAAGCGCAACGGGAAGCTGACATTCGGATTCATCCACGGCAACTGGGCCTTGGACAATTCGCGGCCGGATGGCCGCTGGTGTGGCCTTAGCGATGAAATCCGCCTGTTGCGAGACCTTGGTTGCTATTCCGATTTCACGATGCCGTCCGGTGATTCTCCAACCCAAGCTCGCTTGGTAAATACGATTTACTATTGCAACGGCGATCCTGATCGTAGGAAATCGTATGACCAGGGCGTCGCTGTTACCCCCGGCGGCGCCGTCGAAGGCGACCTGCTCATCATTCCAGGGCCACTGGGGATGCGCTGGAGAGACCGTTGGCTGCCCCGGCTGGAAACCGGCGAACTTCGCTATGGGAACGTGGCGACACGATATCGTGTAGGGCGCTGGGTGGAGTTAGCGCCGCGCATCGGGGTCGATACCTTCATCAAGTTATATACGCATGGCGCCCAAGAAAAGAACTCCTCTGCTTTATTGTCGGACGTGCTGGCAACGGCGTTCAACTTGTTGGCGGAAGAAGCCAACCGGCGCGCTTGCTCAATTCATTTCGTCTCCGCCTGGCAGATGTACTTGGCCATAGACGCAGTCCGGCAACGTCGCGATCCTGTGGCCGCGGCGCACGCTGGTCAAATCGCAGGACCGATGGCCGGCCGTCCTCACACCATTTATGTCGGCAAGTCTGCGGGTAGGAAACCGGTGTGATAACGTCGCGCTTCTCTCCATCGGCCGCAGGCCGGTGCTGCCGGCGAGCGAAGGTCTCGAACCGGCGCTTGTTGGGTTCCCTACCGGCCCGGACGCGGTTACCGCGAGAAAGCCAGTTCTGCCAATGGTGACCACAAATCCGGCAGTGATCGCAGCAAGGGAGTCACGGCGTAGTGCAGAGGATTTTGTTGTAGGTGTTGCGCTGGGCCCAGACTCTACTGGCAGCTTCGGTCACTTGCAGGCTACCTATTCGAATCTCCGAAAGACCGGTCGACACACAAAACTGGTTATCTTTGGCGTCGAAGATGGACGACAACTCGCCAGCAAATCTGCGATTGAGGGGCTAGGTGCGGACCCCCAGTGGGTATCTGATGAATCGAGCACGCGTGACCTGCTTGAGGCCTGCGATGTACTGGTCTCGCTCCAGGATGGAGTTCCGCTCCTAGTGCTGCAGGCTATCTCTTCGCGTATTCCTGTAATCACCACGGCTGTCCGCGTTCCAGAAGCCATTCGGAATCGGCGAACGGTAAGATTCATTCGTCATGGCGATAAGAACGGGCTCGAAGAAGCGTTGCTGGGCCTGTCTGAGCAGCCGAAACGAAAGTCGATTCTTGGCTTTGTCTCCGAGGAGAGCATCGCGAAATACTATAGCGATACCTATCTGTGGAGGGAGAATGCTTCGCCCAGCGGGCCCGGCGACGTGCCTAAGGGCCGCGCGCTGATTAAGAAAGTGTTGCTCGGCGCCCTTCCCGGCGGACGATTGCTCGAGCATGGGAGTCGCGACCGGACGCAGATTGCCTTAACCGTCGATGACGGACCAGATCCAGTCTTTACCCCGCGGATACTGGACATTCTTCGGAATCACGCTGTGAAGGCCACGTTTTTTGTAGTGGGGGGCGCCGCCGAGCAGTATCCGGAAATCGTGCTGCGGATGAAAAGAGAAGGGCACGACGTCGGTAGCCACTCCTATAGCCATCCCTACTTCCACAGGCTTTCCTGGACCGGTGCCATTCGAGAGATAGGGATGACCCAATGGGTCCTGAACCGCATCTTGGGAGAGGAATCGAAGCTTTTCCGTCCTCCCCACGGCAAACTGTCATTACGCAGTCTCATCCCGGCTTGGGCCGCCGGCCAACAGGTGGTGATGTGGAACGTCGACCTAAAGGACTACCGCGCCGGTTCGGGAGAAGTGGAAGCACAGTTGGATCGAACCGTTTTCGCCTCTGGAGACATCATTCTCTACCACGGCACTAGCGAGCCTGCGTTAAAAGCTCTGCCGCGCGTAATCGAAGCGGCCCTAAATAAGGGTCGAAAGGCCGTCACTATTTCTCATCTCATTCGGCAGTAGGGTTCTGGTGCGTTTAAGTCTCTAAGATCTTTCGATGGTGCTTCTGGCCATGCCATTTCATGAGTAGCGCACATCGCGGCCATGATCCCTCCGCTGGACTCGAGAGTAGTCCACGGATTGCACCAATCAAATTCACTCGAGCATCCTGACTTATAACGCTCGGCGAGTCGTGCCGAGCGTTATCAAGATAATTTCTAGGAGCGCGTATGCATTGGCGATTGAAAGGACTAGCGCAAAAGGGCCTGAGCATTATCCCCGGCGGGGGATATGTCAACGACGGTTTGCAGATCAAATATGGAGGCCTCCGCCACTTTGACGAGAACATCGCAGACAAACTCGAGGACTGGCGGCTTTCGATGCGCTACCTCCAGCAGGTCGGCTTCGAATGGCATGGCGCGAACCTCATCGAAATCGGGACGGGCTGGTACCCCACGCTGCCTATTTGTTTCAGTCTCGTCGGCGCCAGACGCGTGCTGACTTATGACATTTCACGGCATATGAATACCGGCTTGACCTTCCGGATGATTGCGGCTTTGGAACCGCATTTGGATTCGATAGCCGAGGCTGGTGGTGCGTGTCCAGAAGACATTCGAGCCAGGCATCACGAATTACTGCAAGCGAAGGACCTGAATGCGCTACTAGAAAGGGCTCGAGTGGAATACTGCGCTCCGGCAGACACACGAGCAACGGGATCGCCACCCGGCAGTGCGGACCTGGTTTACTCAAACAGTGTTCTAGAACATGTGCCAAAACAGATCATTCGATCTCTTATGGACGAGATCATGAGGATGCTTCGACCGGGCGGCCTGACCCTCCATAATGTGGGTTGCAATGATCACTATGCTTTTGTCGACCGCAGAATTTCTTTTGTAAACTATTTACGGTATAGCGAAGCACGATGGAGCAGGTGGAACAATCGTTTGCAATATCAGAATCGGTTGCGCGCTCCTGAGTTTTTGGAACTGGCCGCTGAGGCCGGATTAGAAGTGATCTACAAGCAAGTCGCGGTCAGACCAGGAACACGCGAGGCATTGACGACCTTCGAGGTGGCTCAGGAATTCCAGCGATTCTCCGTGGAACAGATGGCCATTACCACGGTAGACTTCGTCGCAAGGAAGCCAGATGGACCCTCTGGATCTGTCGAAGCAACTGCCAGCACAGCGAGTCTGCAATAAAATGAAACGGGAGATATTGGCTGGAACCTCGCGCAGGTACAATCGATGAAATCGGTTCCTTATCCCCAGGACACCATCCGTTCGCCTTCGCGTGGTGTGGTGTGCGGACCGACACCGCTCGGAACCACGAATGCGTCTCGAATCCCAAGGCTTGTTACCGGAGCTCCGCTTCTGTTCAGATTGGCCAAGACTATGACCCGCTGGCGGATCCGCGGCGGCAACCGGCTGGTGGGAATCTTCGCGCAATTGGGAATGCTCAATGTGGTCGCGCAATACCAGTTGGGCCGCGGCGTGAGCTTCGATGTGCCGCTGTTCCGCGCTGACACCTGCTGGGACCAGCGGGACATTGAAGGCTATGAGAGGCGACTGATTCAATCGTTTTGCCACTTGCTGGAACCGCTGTTTGATGTTGTCTTGTTCGACTGTGGAGCAGACATTGGGACGTTTTCAGCGCTGGTCTGTTCGAAAACCTCGCGCATCACACAAGTGATTGCCTTCGAACCCAACCCCGACGTTCGAGGCTTCCTCGAGCGAAATCTGTCCCAACTGCTGATCCCATCGAAAGCCATCACTAAGGCCGTCAGTTGTTTCAAAGGCGCCGGCCGGCTGGAAGCTCCAACTTATGACCACTCAGATCACGCTCGTTTTCTCGTTCCCGGCGATGGCCCGCTCGAAGTTGTCACCATCGATAGTTTTGGTACGCGGGGCGGCGACGTAGCCATAAAGCTCGACGTAGAGGGCGGTGAACTGGAAGCGCTCAAAGGTGCTCGAGAGACGATCGCGTCGGCTCGAAAATGCGTGATAACCGTAGAAGCCTGCCCTCAAGTGGCCATGCGCACCAAGCGCGACCCGGTGGAATGTTTAAGATTCCTTCAGTCCTTGCGGCCATTTAGCTTTCTCATTGCCGAGACCAAAGAATCGCCATTGACGTCCTCCGCGCTCATCAAGGACGAGCAGGAGGGCACCCGAAATGTTGTCTGCTGGACCCAGTAAACCAGTTGCTCGACGCCGAGAGGAGTGCCGAAACCGAACCGTCGTTCTAGATCTGAGCGGGCCTCCGAGTACCGTCGGTTCTCCCAGGTTTCTCGCTTTTCCGTGGGGATCAGCCCCAGATCTTAAAAGTTGGCAGGTATTTTGATACCTCTATCCAATCCGGAAGTCATTCTGACGACGTCAACCATTCCAGCCCCAACACTGGCCCCCAGTAATGCCAAAGTCATCGGGCGCAATTTTATCTTCATGGGCCTGGAAGTAGTGATTACCCTCGTTTGCACATTGCTGACCACGGTCGTCATTGCGCGAGTCATTGGACCGACGCGCCTTGGATACTTCAATCTAATATTTTGGCTGACTTCCATCACCTGCTCGGTCGGCTCGCTAGGCATACCGCTCACGACTTTCAAGTACATGGGCGAGTTCCTCGGCGGCGGCCAAAAAGAACTTGCGCGCGCCGTATTCTTCCACAACCTCTGGGCCCAAACGGTGATTGCTTGCGCGCTAACGGTCGTCGGCCTGATCACCGTTTTCACTCTCGTTGACCCCGCGTATCGTGTCTGCTCCATTTTGCTGGTGTTGAGCATGGTGCCCAACATGATGACGTTCGTGCCCTCGCAGGCGAACTCCGCTGCCGAGGATGCTGCGCTCAATACGCGCGGCTCTTTCGTTGGAGCGATCGTCTATGTGGCCGCAGTGGCCGCAAGTCTCCTCCTTGGATGGAACCTGGTGGGCATCGCCGCAGGCGTTTTGCTCTATCGCACTGCGGAGTTGGTCGTAAAGACCGTTCCGGTGCTGGAGTCAATGAAATCCGTGCCTCGGGTTCCCGTGCCGAAAGAGATTCGCAGGCGAATGTTTTCCTTCTCCGGTCTGAGCACCGGACTGATGATTTTGCAGATCGTGATTTGGGACCGGTCCGACATCATTTTCTTGAAATTGCTGCAGCCCGATATTCGTCAACTGGCTTTTTTCTCGGTTTGCTTTAGTGTCGCGGATCGGCTCATGCGAATCCCCCAGACATTTGCCAACGCGCTTTCGGCCACGCAGATGGCCGAGTACGGACGCGACAAAGCTCGGCTCTTCAGAATGACCTCGAAGGCCTCCACGTATGTCCTTTTGGGTGCGCTCCCGATTTTGATCGGGGTCGCCTGTATCGGCGGTCCCTTTGTGCGACTCATGTACGGACCGCAATACCTCTCGGCGATACCAGTTTTCATTGTCGTGGCACTCCTCAGTATTCCGAAGGCCATACTGACGCCTGCCCAGACTCTCCTGTATTCCGCTGAAGACCTGGGGTTCATCCTGAAGTGGGGCTGTGTAGCAGCGGCGATCAACATTTTACTGGATCTCGCGCTGATTCCAGGTCATGGCGCACTCGGCGCAGCGTGGGCCAATGGCGTCGCCCAATCGTTCGCCGCACTAACTATCTGGGGTCGTGTGTTGGTGCGGTATCCCGTTCGAGTTGATAAGCCTGTGCTCCTAAGGCTTGCTGCCGCAACTCTGGCAATGGCGATGGCCGTCCTTGGCATTGTGGCGATGCCGCTAAGCGATCTCTTGAAGTTGGGCATCGCCATACCGGCAGGTGCGATTGTCTTCCTGGTAACAAGCCGAATGTTTGTGGTGCTGCATAAGGATGATCGCCGGCGGCTGCTGCAACTTTCTGCTTTGCTGCCGGCGCCGGTTGGTTCTTCATTCAATCGTTTGGTTGATTTTCTAGTTCCACAGCCGGTGGCCGTGGAAGTCGCAAGATGAACTCAATCGGGATTCGTTCCAATGGGTAGCATGATGGAAATAGCGAGTTCCGTGCCTATCGCTGGCGCCCGAGCCGTGCCAGCCGCTCCCTTGAAGATCGCCCATGTGTCTGACAGCATGGAAATGGGTGGGGCAGAAAAGCTAACCGCCACGCTCTGTCGGATGCAACGCGACCGGGGCCATACCGCTTCAGTCCATTGTCTTTATGGCGTCGGCGTGCTTGGCGAAGAGCTGCGGGCCAAGGGGTTTGAGGTAATTCTCCATCAGCCCTCCGCGTTTTTTTATTTGATCTGCAGCTTGTACAGATCGTTTCGGCGCTCCCGCCCCGACGTCGTACATTGCCATAACGCCACAGCAGCTATCATCGCCGCTTTTCCAGCGCGCCTCGCGGGAGTGAAGACCGTCATCGTAACCCGGCATGGCTTGGTCAAGCCTCCTTACCAGATTCGTCGTGAGTTGAAATTTGCGCTCGCTTCGCGCTGGTGTGATTGGATCGTCGGAGTCTGCCAGGGCACGCGGACCAATTTGCTGGCGGCTCCATTCGCCGCCCGCGCCAGAATCATTCACATCTATAACGGCGCTTCGCCCGCCGATATTCGGGCTGTCCCGCGGCCAAAAAAAGGCTTTACTCTGCTCTACGTTGGCCGTTTGGCGCCGCTGAAAGGCCATGCCACCTTGTTACAGGCTGTCGCACTCACACGTTCCCATCATCCTGACGTGCAACTGTGGATAGTCGGCGATGGGCCCCTGCAGCTCCGTCTCCGAAAGCTCACCGAGGAACTTGGACTGAAGGACTGCGTCACTTTTTTCGGGGAACAAGGTGATGTCTCGCCATTCATGCTGGCGGCTGATCTATTTGTCAGCTCCTCGGTAACCGAGGGATTGCCGGTATCCCTATTGGAAGCCATGTCGGTTGGCCTGCCTGCGCTGGTCACCGACGTCGGGGGCATGGGCGAAATCGCCCGCTTGTCGGGCGGAGTCACAATCGTGCCCTCGTGCGATCCTCAGGGCATGGCGGCTGCGTTGTCCGACGCGATGGCCCGGAGGCAAGAACTCCCCAAGATGGGGCAGCTGGCCAGCTACTGTTACGATCAGTATTTTCGACCCGAACGTATGCTCGATGATTACATGAACCTTTACAATCGCTCTCCCAACCCAGCGCCGAACTCGCCATAGCGTCCCGTACCCACTCGACCGGTCGTCAGAGAATCTGTCCTATAGCGGGCAGGCCGTTGATCATGGAATGTTTTTCGCCTGGCACCCCGCAGTCGCCGCTGCCATTTCGGTTTTGTTCCAGGGATTCATACTTTGCAATTCATCTACCACCATCGCACCATGGGCCGCAGCTCTCAAGCCATGCACATTCGTAGCCTGGTGGAAGCATTGAAGGCCGAGGGTCACGAAGTGACCATGGTATCCCCACCAGGCGTAGATCCATTCAAGTCCGCTGGAATGATGCCTTTTTTGCGTAAGGCGGATCGTGCGCGCGGCCTCGAACGACTTTGGAAATACATTAGCTGCGACTGTCCTCAGTTCCTGTTTGAAATACTCGAGCTGCTCTACAACTTGTTTCTCCCATTTCGGTTGTTGCCCCTGTTGTGGCGGCAACCGGATGCCGTCCTGTATGAGAGACACGCCTACTTCCTGTTCATGGGTGTGCTTTTGGGGAAATGGTTAAAGAGGCCAGTCTTGCTCGAAGTGAATGAACTCGCGGGATTCACGCGGGCCCGCGGCTTGATCATGGAGCGGCTCGCGCGAAGGATCGACGCATGGCTGTTCGCACGTGCCAACCACATTCTGTGCGTGTCCCGCGTTCTCGCGGACGAAGTTCAGCAGCGCGGCGCCAGCAGTGAGCGGGTACATGTCTTGCCCAATGCCATTGATCCACACCGATTCCGGACCTCGAAACCTGGACAGTCACATCGCCGACGCCTGGGTCTTGATGGTTCCATGGTCATCGGTCATGTGGGATTGTTTTATTTCTGGGATCGTCTGGACGTATTGATCGAGGTCGCGAAAAGCATCCGAGAACTGCATCCAGAAGTAAAGGTATTGCTCGTGGGCGATGGCCCGGAGATGGCCAACTTGAAATGCACTGCATTTCGCTTAGGGATGGAAAGCGCGGTCATTTTTTCCGGACCGGTTCCTCGCGATGACGTGCCCGCCTACATCGACGCGATGGACATTTGCGTGCTCCCGGATTCCAACGCGTTCGGCTCTCCGATGGCCCTGTTTGAGTTCATGGCCATGGGCAAGCCCTGCGTAGTCCCGGACCTCGGCCCAATGCGTGATGTGATCGATGATAATGTGACGGGCCTCCTGTTTCCTCACGCGGATTACACCGCCCTTAAGAAAGGGCTGCTGCGCTTCGTGGAAGATAGAGCGCTTCGGATCGCAGTCGGTACTCGGGCAAGAGATATTGTCTTCCAGCGCCATACCTGGACGGCCAATGCACGCTTCCTGGTTCAGTTGGCCGCCGGTGAAAATTCAGCCAAAAGATTCGCTCGCATGGAACAACTCGATTGCGACACCCACTAAATTGGAAAGGGAACCTGCGTGCCTCCAGATACAGTTCTCCGGGTCGGGTTGGTTGGAGCCGGCTACATCAGTGAATTTCACGCTCGCGCGATTCGGCGAGTACCGAACGCGCGAATTATTGGAATCGCCGACGTTGTAAACTCTCGCGCCACGGCTCTGGCCGCGCGGTTCAGCATCGCGAAAGTCTTCCCGACGATGGAAGCTCTGATCGCCGAGGGAGTCGATGTGATCCACATACTGACGCCCCCCGACACCCACGCCAAATTGGCGATTGCCGCTCTCAAGAACGGCTGTCACGTGCTGGTGGAAAAACCGCTCGCGAGCAACGCGGAAGAAGTCGACCGCATTTCCGCCGCCGCCGCCGCTGCGCAGAAATCCGTTTGCGTCAACCATTCCATGCTGTACGACCGCTTCGTATCGAAAGCGCTGAACGTGGTCCGTTCGGGCGCCATCGGAGTGCCGCTTACTTTCGATTACTTCCGCAGCAGCGAATATCCTCCTTACCGCGGAGGCCCGCTGCCGATCCATTACCGGGATGGCGGCTACCCTTTCCTCGATCAGGGCGTGCACGCGCTATATCTCGCCGAATCTTTCTTGGGCGCCATTCGAGATGCAAAAACTTTCTTTGGCACACACGGAGGCGACGCAAACCTCCTGTACGACGAATGGCGGGTAGCAGCGCAATGCCAGCAGGGCACCGCGAATATCCAGATTTCATGGAATGTACGCCCGCTGCAGAACTGGTTTGTCGTCCAAGGTACGAAAGGCGTGCTCCGGGCGAACCTTTTCGCGATGTGGGTGATTCACACGCCGCAACTCCCGCTCCCGAAGGCGCCAGCGCGCGCTTTGCAGGCGTTGCTCGAGGGCCTCAGTATTTGTCGACAGGTTCCAGCGAACGTCGCTCGCTTCGCGGCCGGGAAAATCGTCCAGTACGATGGCCTGCATTCCTTGGTAGCTGCGTTCTATGGTGCGTTGCAATCGGGAGCAACGATGCCGGTGCCCGTCGAACAGGCGCGCTCCACTGTCTATTGGACGAAATGCGTGTCTCTGCAAGCGGATGAAGAGAAAATCAAATTTCATTCCCAATTTCAAACCATGGGAACCGCTAAGACTCTAGTAACCGGTGCCAATGGCCTAATCGGGCGGGCTCTGGTGCGACGGCTGCTGCGAGAAGGAAACCGTGTTCGCATCTTTGTGCGAAGGCAGCCGGAGCCGGAGTTCATGAAAGATTCGAATGTCGAGGTTTTCCTCGGTGATCTAGGAGATCCCACCGCCGTGGACCAAGCCGTCGCCGGTACGGAAACTGTCTACCACGTGGGAGCGGCCATGAAGGGTAGCGCGCATGACCATGAACGAGGTACGGTCTGCGGAACACAAAATATTGTGGATAGTGTGCTTCGGCACGATGCCCAACGCCTTGTGTACATCAGTTCGCTTAGCTGTCTCGACGCAGCGTCTTCGCGGCGCGGAACTGTGGTCAGGGAGGATTGGCCAGTAGAACCAACTCCAACAAAGCGGGGGGCATATACACAAGCGAAGACTTCAGCCGAAAAAATAGTGCGCGATGCGGTTCGAGATCGGCATCTTCGGGCTGTACTGCTTCGCCCCGGAAGGGTTTTCGGTCCAGGAATGACTTTGCTAACGCCTGAAGTCGCCCGTCGTGTGGGAAACGTTTTTGTAGTCCTCGGCGATGGCACCCGCGAACTACCTTTGGTTTATGTCGAAGATGTGATCGACGCTATCGTCCTGGCCGCCGAAATGAGTAAATTCGATGGTCGCATCTTCCACATTGTAGATCGCACCCAGATTACACAGAATCAAGTGATCCGCAACTACATCACGAAGAAAGCGAAAAACGCGAGGGTCATCCACGTGCCAGTGGCCATCGTATATGGTCTGGCGTTCGGTTTCGAGATTTTGTCCAGGGTTCTAAACCGCCCGGTTCCGCTTTCCATTTACCGCGTCAAATCGGCGCTCGCCCGCATGCAGTTTGATTCGACCCGGGCAGAGCATGAGCTTGGCTGGCAACCGCGCATAGGCGTCGCCTCTGGCCTCGAGGAAACTATGGCAGCCGAGCGCGCCAGCTCCAGCAACAATGTTCTTGGACATGTACCGGAAAGCTGCGCAGCTAAGTGAGATCCATATCAGGAATTCCGGCTTAGGAGGCGATGAATGTCATTTACTGTCGGACTGCCCTATCCAATCTGTTTGTGCGCCACTAGACTTGCGCGCAAACTTGGTCGAAACAATTCACCCGCTTCTCATTTTGACCAACAAACATATTTCGAGGAACAGTTCCGGTCTACGGAACGTCTGATTAACAGATTTGCTGGCTCCATCGAGATAAAGAATAAGATCATTCTCGACGTTGGGTCTGGTTTGGGAGGGCGCGCCCCTTGGTTTATCGAGCGCGGTGCCAAAGCCGTCTATTGTATTGACATAAACCGGCAAGAACTGGAAGTTGGCCAGCAGATTGTGAACAGGCTATTCCCGCCCGCTCTGGCCTCGCGCGTATTGTTCACTCATCCCCAGGACCTCAAAGAAGAGTCCTTCGGAGATGTCGCATTTCTGATCGACTGTTTTGAACATCTCACAGAACCTTTGGCAGTTTTACACGATCTGCATCGATGGCTGCGGCCAGGAGGACTGTTATGGGTCGGATCCATCGGCTGGTACAACTATATGGCCTCACATTGTGCCACCTACATTCCGATACCGTGGGCTCAAGTGCTGTTTTCTGAGGACGCCATCCTGAAAACCATTCGCACCATCGTTCGCGACCCTGGCTACCAGCCTTGCGTTTGGGATCAATTGGATGGTATCGATCGCTGGGATAACGTACACACGTTGCGAAACCGGCCCGGTGAGCCCCTGAATATGCTTAGTTTGCGTCGCGTAAAGAAGGTTTTCGAGGGGTCAGAATTTGGATTCGTGAAGTTCGAAACCCATGGGTTTGGCGGCGCGCGCAGCAAATTGCTACATCGGCTCAGATTTCTGTCAAAACTGCCCGGACTGGACGAGCTTATGCACAGCTACTATACGGCTCAAGGTGTAAATGGTTCCGAGGCGTCCGCTCTGGACTCCCGCGGGCTGGGATAAGCGGATCAATCATGAAGATGGGGCATAAAGATGGGCCATGAAGATGGGGCATGAAGATGGGGCATGAAGATGGGGCATGAAGTTGGGGCATGAAGTTGGGGATTGGCGGCAATACGTCACACGCTCTTGCCGAGCGGGTAGCCGGATGGCCGGCTACCCTGGATTTTTACTGCCACACCGGCCCACTGTCGGTGATGCTCATCGGTTGGGCATCGGCGCGCAGGTTTTTCAGCACGCCGTTGATGGTGACGGAACCACCCGCCGAATTCATTCCCTTGTTAAGCGTTGCAGTGTGATTGCCATCGATCGTGATGGTCCAGGAGGTGCCGTTGTCTTGCACCGTGGGCGTCAGCGCGGTGCCACCCGTGTTGAGGCCCTGGATCGCTACCAGGAA